>Ga0099822_1010103_pt1 | contig 11766 bp, 6 predicted proteins | sample CowpeawhiteBW_FD_76839 | JGI IMG/M metagenome (GOLD analysis project Ga0099822, IMG submission 76839) | Root nodule microbial communities of legume samples collected from California USA - Cow pea white BW | ecosystem: Host-associated > Plants > Roots > Nodule | place: USA: California | collected... | reverse complement strand
GAAAACAAATATTCAAATTAAAATATATTTTAAATGTTTGTTTACTTCAATTTTTTAAATTCTAATGAATATCTTTTTTATACACTAATAAAAGTTATAATACATCACTTGATCAAAATGACAAAGAACAAATAATAAACATAATAATAAAATTTTGACATAAATCTTGTATCTTTTGAACTTCAATATATGTTGGATGGTTATAAAAAATATTCATGGCAAATACATTAAATTTTTATATTATAGTAAATAAAAGTTATTTATACAATTATAATGAAAAAATTATAGTATGATTGATAATGAGTTAGAAAATAAAATTTTTTTAAATAAAATATATCGAAATATTATTTTACATGATGAAAATGAACAACAAAGAAAAATATTAAAAAATTAACAAATGTGTGTCTTAGAAACAATTTGAGAGACTATTGAAAGAAATGCACAAAGAAAAACAAATGTACAATTAAGGGTATGGTAAGAGAAAAATACCTTGGAGATCTAAGAAAACTTTTCAAATATCAACATATATACTCAATGGTTCAGAAATAACGAAAATTGTTTTAGCGAGACAAAAGAGTTCTTTAAATGAAACAAAAATGAATAATAATAAGTAAAGATTTTTTTATATTACTTAATAAATGAAAGATTTATGCTATTAAACACTTTGAGAGTATTAAACATTCTCATGTGAAATAAAAATAGACAATAAATAAAAATATTAAAACATAATAGAAATATTCAAATGTGAGACATTAATTTTTTTTAATTGACATACATCATTTTGACATAATTACATAAAAGTTATGATAAGATGAAAAATATATTGGAAATGCGAATGACTTTCGTGACAAACCAAATAATTAAAAGAAAAAAAAATAGAAAGTATATAATATATATATATATATATATATATATATATATATGTAGGGTTACTTAATTAATTGTGAATATTTTAATAATTTAAACTGGGATGAAGATATGGCAGAGATATGTACATCCTGATATCCATCCTCATACTCAATTGAAAAAGTCGGAAATTCCTCATACTCAATCAATGTAGAAATTTTCCGTCAAAACGAGGACGAGTTCGGATAATATCCACATAGACGAGTTGATTTTATTTGTCATTTATAAATACACTTCCATTTTCATTGATGAATATTATCCGTCGAGTATTTAGCACTATCCACAAAAAGTAAGTGACTTTTTCTTAAGAGAAATTGACAAGTGATTTTACTATAGTTTTACATAAATTGAGGTGATTAAATATTTAACATTGGTCAATCAAGTAAATTGGTTTATTTTCTTAATTATCACTTTTTCTTTCATCAATTTTATATCTTAATTTATAGAAAAAATTACTTTTCATTTGAAATTTGTCATGTTGGAGTTGTGATTGTTCATATTATAATAAATAAAGTTCTTAAACGAATGAAAACCTAAGAGAAATGTGATTAATATACTTAAAAAAATGTTATTGAACCATTTTTTAACACATGCTTTCTTTTATTTTTATAGGTTTTAATAAATTTTAATTGCTAATAAAATCTCTAAAACAAAATTTTAATGGCCTTTTCTTCATTTATCTCATTGGTTTGAACATTATTTGTGTATCTTTTTCTTGAAAATGAATTGTTATACTTGTTTCAATTAAATAGATCATAACAATGATAAAATAATGTCATGTGTCATAAATAAAATAGCATATCATGAATCAAAGTTGACTTGTTAATACAAACAAGATATGACACAATCAATATCATGTGTTATTATAATAATATCATTACATGAAAGATACACATAATCCGAACAACAAATATTATGTCTCACCATAAACATTAAACATTTGAAAATTCTTGTTATTGAATTCTAATATTTATGATGTCTTTCTTCTTCTTTTTTTTCTTCAGAACTCGTACGGTTTGAAAATATTAGAGAATTTGCGAAGACATAGGAAAAGTTATGGAATAAGGACTCCATCGTTGGCGGCAAGAATATCTGGAGACAAATGCGCCTTTTATAAATGTAAGTTTATCGGGTTTCAAGATACTCTTTGGGATGAATTAGGTCGTCATTATTTCAAAAATTGCATGATTGAAGGTGCTGTGGACTTCATATTTGGTGATGGACAATCCTACTATAAGGTACTTAATATGTAATAAATTAAGCTATGCAAATTAGATTGTTCAATTTTCTCTTTATCATCAAAGACTTTTATATCATACACAATGATTAACTAATTAATTAAATGTATAATAGGATTGTGTGTTGAATGTAACTTCTTTGGGTTGCATAACAGCACAAGCACGCAATGTAAGTAGTGATCCATCTGGTTTTGTGTTTGAAGGAGGTTCTGTGATAGGTAGTGGTAATGAAGACTCATTATTGGGAAGAGGGTATCGTCATTGCTCTAGGGTTATATTTTATAAAATGAACCTTAGTAGTGTGGTTCGGCCTGTAGGATGGGATGCTTGGAATGCCAAAGACGACGTGTATGATCTATCTATTCCTTTAACATCATATTAATCAACTTTATCTTAAACTTATGCTAATGCATATTCTACAAATTGTGAAAATATTTATGCAGGACTTGTCTTTTCTACTCTGAAATTGAATGTATAGGACCAGGTTCCAGTACTTCTCAACGTGTTCCTTGGGAAAAGAATTTGACAGAAACAGATTTTTACAAACATTTTTCCGTTCGAGAATTCATCAATAAAGATGGTTGGCTGTCACACTTACCATAAAGGAAGTAGAGATATATATCTCTTATTATGTAATTTAGACACCTTGTCTTATGAAATATAATTCAGAAAATATTTTTAAAATAAAATATAATATAAGGAACATAAAAAGAAACATTACTTTAATGCATCTCCTCCTTATATTTTAATATACAACTTTTAGATTTGAAATACTCAATGAATTGTAAGTGCATTATAAAGAAATTAAGAAATTAAGAAATTATTATTTTTTATTTATTTTACCACTTTGTTTAACTTTTTTTCTGGTATTGACTTTTGAAAAAAACAATATTTACTTTAAGTTCAATTTAGAAGAAGAAATTGCACAATATCAAAATAGATTGATGCAATTGTGATATATCGAAGGGCTTCTCCCTTCATTTCCAAAGTCTTCTTCAATACTCTCAAATGTTAGTATCTATTACCATTATAACCTTACCTACCATAGTAGTTGAGGTAATTAAAAAAAGTTATTGAGAACCATGTTTTTAACTGACACATTGTACCTCCAAATTTCTTCCTTTCTGAATAGCTATTGTGCTCTTTATACAAACCTTTTGCACCTCCAAATTTTTTCTGTCCCCTAAAGATATTGTGCTCTCCATTGAAACGGTACTTTTCTGAAATGTTCTGTTGACCGTTGTCCCTGGTGTTGGAACCTCTTAGCATGGTGGGACTTGTTCGAACCTCTCGTGGTCCTCCTATCGCACTGGAGTCTTTCTTTTTCTCATTGTTCTCATTGTTTATTGTTTGACACATAAGGTTAGTGTGAGCATTTAAATTTCATTGCACCTTATTTTGATTGCATGGATAACTATTATTGGGGTGAATGTTTGTTTCTAAGCTTACATAAAAGACATTGCATGTTGACGAAATAATGAATTAAGTACTGGTTTGTCGATATTCGATATTTATATTGTTTAACCTGATGTCGACATCCACTGAAAACACTCACAACTCTGAAAATTAATTTCAACCGAATGTGGATTTTCGGTGTGTATAATTACCGACTTCGACATTTGACATTCAGTAAAAGCCACCTAATAATTCATTTAAAAATAATAATGAAATACATACCACATCCGGTATTTGTTGGAACCAGATTTGGACATCCAATGCACACAAGAAATGAATGTCAAAACAGGTTCCGGATGTGCACTTCTATAATTGGTTTATTTTTTTTAACAAATATTTATTAATTTTTTTTTCTCATAGTGCATTTTTTATTAACATTTTATTTATAATTTCTTCTATTTTTTTTTTTAGTTTTTAAGATAATGATTTGTTAATTCTTTTATTTATTTATTTTAATTATTTGATAAGTCTATTAATAAAAAATTGAAAAACTATTTTAAAAAACTCACCTAAAGGAAGCCTTACGGATGTGAGAGCAAGAAGCATGCAAGATGCTTGCGGATGTGGGAAAGCAGCACTACTAGGAAAGTGGGAAAGAAGAGAGGCAAGGAGGGAGAAGAGAAGCCAATTATAGATGTAAGGAGGCAAGCTAGGTCAAAATTGGGGGTGGGGCTGTGCAATAAATAGGAGTGAGAAATAGGAGAGAGAAAGTTACTTCTTTAACTGAGGGTAATTTGGGAAATTTCAAATTTATTGGGTATCGAAGAAGACATTTGAGGTGTAGGGAGAAGCCAGTGTATCGAACAAGTCATTTGTCCGGCTGGGCTTCAAGGTCTGCATTCCAGAAACATCGTCGGGGTGTAATCTATTTCGCTTTGCTTCAAATAATATTTTTGGAATTTAAAAAATATTTTGAAGGTCCAAAAATAATTTTGGTGGTGCAGGAAGAAATCTCCCAAAGATTGTCCCGTCTTTTGTTTGAGCTCATTAGAAAATGACTGGCCTCCACCGAGCACCGATGGGTAAAATCTTCCTGCACCCTTATAGTTTCATTCTGCACCTCCATAAATTTTAAAGTTTCAAATTTACATTTTCGTTTGGGACTTTCGGTTTTAGTATTGTGTAATTTGGAGGCATTTTGGATTATACGATCCAAAAAGTTAACTATTTATATTTATTTATTCCAAAATATTTAATCTAAGACACAAATTTATATTTCTGAATGTGTAAATTGAAATATAAAATTTATATTCTGAAATGTAGAATATAAAATATAAAATATAAAATATATTTTGAAATATATAATTTATAATACAAAATCTATGATTAAAATTGTATATGAAAATATAAATTATGTTTACTATTATAGTTTGAACTTCATCAATGAGTAGATTATCACCATTTTTCTTTCAAATTATATTTTCTTATCGTTCAAACACAATTTATTTTTACAAATGACTAAATTCTCATAATATTTTTTTGAATTTTTCAAGTTGTTTATTGTTGAAATTCTATTTATTTTAAAAATAAATTTTTAAAAACATTTTTTTATAGTTTTATATATTTGTATACTTATTTATAATAAATTACTTTATTAAAAAATTAACTTTTTATAAACTAATGTGAATATAAATTTCAAAAATATATTTAATTTGATATTTATAAACTAATAGGGAATAATAAATTTAAAGAATAATTATAATAAAAAAGATAATTTAAATATATTAAAATTATAGTAATTGAAAAGTTATTATGATAAATAATTGAAATTGTGGTTATTTTTTTAAAATTAATTTTGATAGATGTAATTTTTTTTGATTAAAATAATTTACGTAGAAAGTTAGAAAAATAAAATAAAATAATATAATATGATTGTAAGTCGAAATATTTGACATTTTTTTTCATACAATCATATTATTAACTTATTACACATAATTTTTTAGTATATAAATTATTTTAAACAAATAAATATATATATTTATCAAAATTAAATTTAAAAAAAACTATAATTATAATATTTTATTATGATAATTTTTATGTTACTACAATTACAATATATTTAAATTCTTTTATTTATTTTAATAACTCTTTAATTCTTTTTATTTTTATTAATTTTAAATATTAAATTAAATATATTGTTTAAATTTATATTCACATGAGTTTATAAAAAAATTATAATTTTTTAATAAAATAAGCTATTATAAATAAATACACAAATCTATAAAACTACAAAAAATATTGCTAAAACTTCATTTCTCAATAAAACTGAATTCCAGTCATAAACAACTTGAAATGGGGACTAATTTCTTTGGTTTGTCCTGCATAAAAAATGTAGACTAATTTTTCTAGTTTGTCCCGTATAATATTTGGCTCCTAGATTTGCGGGCCAATCCACGACCAGCATGAAAAATTGTTTATTTTGTATTCTTTTTCATCTAGGTGGAGGATTTTAATAACCTATTTTATTTAATTAAATTAGTAAAAATAAAATATATATATAAGCCTAATTCTTAAAAAAAAAAGATATATTCAAATTTTATAATTCTTAATTTTGAAGTACAAGTATCTTGAAAATAAAAATTATTTTGATCTAGATTAAAACCAAGGAAAAAATGTGAACAATAGAGTTACTTTTAGATGAATTATAGAAAAAAAAAATTATAATGAGCAACTTGTTTATAAGAAACACGCACAATTTATTTTGTTGGTGCCATCGAATTATAGAGATTTAAGTTATTGTGGGTCAATGCAGGTCGATCAATCATTGACCTACACGAGTTGCGGGTTAAGTAGGACAGACCTAAGCAGATCAACGGGCTAAAATATTCAATATGCCCCACACACAATGTATTTTGTTGGTGCCATCGAATTCTAGAAATTTAAATTATTGCGGGTTATGTAGGCCAATGCGAGTCGATCCATCATTGACTTACACGAGCTGCGGGTTAAGCAGGACGGACCTAAGCAGATCAATAAACTAAAATATTTACTTGTTCCACACCTTTTTTTGTGGCCCTGAAGGTTGGTCAAGTGGAGGATTCTACATTGTCATCTCTTTTAAATATTAAAAGAATATAATGATAATTTAGTATATTAATTTTCTATATGAATAAGATTTTAAATATAGTTTTGTATAACAATAAGAGAATAAAAATGTCTTCCTTAATAGCATTGAATGTCATATAAACATTATTTGCGGCGCACCTGGTTTTCTTAACCAAAACAAAGTGAAATTCTATATTTGAAAAGCATTAATCATATATTTTTTAATTACATGTAAACTATTAATTAAATAAAAGTCAACAACTTGTAAATAAGTTAAAGACAGATTCGGTTTCATTAACATTTGAATTTTCTTTCACTGTTTCTTTAATGTGTCTTCAAAAATATTCCGATTGGCACTGATTTTAATAAAATTAATTATAATATATCACTATTAATGTAAAATATTGATTGGCACTGATTTTAATAAAAGTAATATAATATGTTAATATTAATGTATCTTTAATATTGGTCAGAAATAACACAAAAATATTTAGTTGAAGATTTGAACTATAGTTTTCTTATTAAAATTCAATAATTTATTTTCGTTTTCTGACAAACATCTTATTTCATAAACATTTATTTCACAGTTAAAAATAATAATTTCAATTCCTAAACATCTATATATACAATTGCAACAAGCATTCCTGAATTGTATCAATTGATTGAACATTTTGGAGTATGGAGTTACTTACCAAAGAGATCATTCTTTCTATTGCTGTCATTGTTCTTTCTTCTTCAGGAATTTGTAGAGCAGTGGATTGTGGCGGCCCTGAGATTTCAACCACAATCGTAGTTGATAAATCCAACACACCACCAAATTTCGCATCAATTCAAGCTGCCATTGATTCAATACCAACGAGCAACTCCAAATGGGTGAAAATTCAGATAAATGCTGGCACATACAAGTATGTTACATATTTTTTTTCCAATATAAATTAGTATTTTGTTGTGTGTTTTGCATGGTTAATTAATTTATACTAAATAATTATGATGTGTGTAGAGAGATGGTTAACATTCCAGTGGATAAGCCATGCATCTTTATCCAAGGCCAAGGTGCAGATGTTACCACCATTACATACGATGACCACTCCGCAGTAAATACTAGTGCCACATTCTCTGCCTTTTCAAACAACGTTGTTGCATCAGATATTACTTTTCTGGTATATACACATCTTCAACACACTCTCCTTTTCATTCATCAATATATATTAAAGTTGACTTGTTAATGACATAGTCACCATCATATATTATTATAGTAACACCATTGTATAGAAAATACATGATCATAAACATTAAACATTTGAAAATTCTTGTTATTGAATTCTAATATTTATGATGTCTTTCTTTTTCTTTTTTATTTTCTTCAGAACTCGTACGGTTTGGAAACACTAGAGAATTTGATAATACATAACATAAGTTATGGAATAAGGACTCCATCGGTGGCTGCAAGAATATCTGGAGACAAATGTGCCTTTTATAATTGTAATTTTATTGGTTTTCAAGATACAGTTTGGGATGAATTAGGTCGTCATTATTTCAAAAATTGCATGATTGTAGGTGCCGTGGATTTCATATTCGGTGATGGACAATCCTACTACCAGGTACTTTGATATATAAAAAATTAAGTTGTGCAACTTAAATTGTTCAATTTTTTCTTTATCATAAAAGACTTTTATATCATACACAATGGTTAACTAATTAATTAAATTTATCACAGGATTGTGTGTTGAACGCGACTGCCTTGGGTTGCATAACAGCACAAGCACGCAATGTAAGTAGTGATCCCTCTGGTTTTGTGTTTGAAGGAGGTTCTGTGATAGGTAGCAGTAATGGAGACTCGTTATTAGGAAGAGGGTATCGTTATTGCTCTAGGGTTATATTTTATAAAATGGACCTTGGTAGTGTGGTTCGGCCTGTAGGATGGGATGCTTGGAATGCCAAAGACAACGTGTATGATATATCTATTCCTTTCACATTATATTCATCAATGTCTTTATCTTAAACTTATGCTAATGCATATTCTACAATTGTGAAAAAAATTATGCAGGACTTGTCTTTTCTACTCTGAGATTGGATGTACAGGAGCAGGCTCTAGTACTTCTCAACGTGTTCCTTGGGAAAAGAATTTGACAGACACAGATTTTAACAACAATTTTTCTCTTTCGGTGTTCATCAATCAAGATGGTTGGCTCACACAATTACCACAAAAGAAATAGAGACATCTCTTATTGTAATTTTGACACCTTATTTTATGAAAAAAATAATTAGAAATATAGTTTTAATATATAACTTTTAGATTTGAAATAGTTAATGAATTATAAGAGCATAAAGAAAATAAGGAATTATCTTCTTTTTATTTTACCATTTTGTTTATTTATTTTTTTTGTACTGACTTTTGAACAAAAACAATATTAAGTTTAATTTAGAAAAAGAACAAATTGCATAATATCAAAACAGAATTATGCAATTTAGTTAAGTTATATATTTTTTCTCGCTCAGTCTAAACTAAAATTAAATGAGTTGAGAAAAATATTGTAACATTCCAATATTGGCCCAATTGTGAACAACCCACTTTATCCGAGTGTACTTCAAGGTTCGCATTCCAAAGATTTTATCGCCTTTTGTCTTGGCTTAGAAAGTGACTAGCACATGTGTTCAAATTCTTCCTGTATCTTATAACTTCATTCTGCACCTCCATAAATTTTAGGATTAAATATATTTTTTAAGTGTTTGTGACAAAAACATATTAAAGTTTTAGATAAAGATGAATTTCAATTTTATGTTCAAACTTCAAATTTCAGGAACTAAAAATATATTTAAATCTATATTTTAAAGTTTTAATTTTAACTTTTAATTTAGGACTTTCAATTTTCATTTCAAATCGTGTAACTTGGAGACATTTGGAACCTTCTAATATTAAAGTATTTAAATAACCTTCTAATATTAAATTATATATAAGAAAAAAATAAGAAAAAGGAAAAAAAATATAAAAAGAATAATAGATAAGGCTTTATCTTTTCATTAAATGAAATTTATCATGACTTAAAGAAAAAAAAAACTAAAAATTAAAAGGAAACTTAGCTTATAAATGAATGAAGTGAAAGATATTAATATGTGAAGAAATGAGCAAAGAGTAAACATGAGAGAGAGAGACATGAAAGAGAAAGAAAGAGAAATAAATTGAGCAAAAGATTGAAAAAACTTAAAAGTACATTTAGCATGTTAGTGCAAAATACTTTACCTGATATGAAATTGACAGAAAGATAAATTCAGAAGAATTAAACATGGTTTATATATGGGCTTCTCGGGTAGAAAATGAGCCATTTCAAAAAGTTTATTGTTTCGATCTAGAATAATATTAATTCAGCATAGGCTACATGGACCTGAATAGTTTATCAGATAAATTGATAAATCGGAGTCCACCAAGCAAAACTGGTAGTTTCCTAATTACTACCCGTTAAAGATAAAGTTTCATTAAAGAACATTTTCATGTGGTAGAACTTTCTAAGGGAATACAAGGTTTTCATGAGCTTGATCTTGAGTTGTTATTCACACATAAATACTTTCAGTTTTGTGTTATGCTAATAATACTTTTCTAGCTCCGCTATTCCAAACCAAACTTGACTAAGGAAGGGTAAAAAAAATTGGGATTAAAAGATTAGGGAGCATAGTAAATTGATTTAATAAATCATAAAACAATAAGTTCATTCTACTTTTACAAACTACTCACAAGTTTTATAGTTTTGGGTCCACTAGTCCGATCATGATTTTTCTACCATAAAGAAGAAAAATTCTTCCTTTTTTAGCTGGTTATACGCAAGGAGAGATTCAATGAAGAGAAATGAGGTTAAACTATTTTTATATCAATCTTAATAAACTTTTTATATTTTATTAAGTTTTTACTTATTTTGAATTATATGTTACTCTATTCACTTCTCTTTAATTTATTTTTAATTGTTATCATCTTCATTTATTTATTTATGTTTATAATATTTAATCCATTTCCAATTATTGATCTTATATATTTCATTTATTTTATTTATCCTTAATAATACATTTGTCCTATTTATTTATTTATTAATTATTATTTATTTATATTTCATTTAATTTATATTGGTTTGGTTCATTTAATTATTTTAATTTACCTTGTACTAGTGATTTCTATTTATTTTATTTAAGTTATTTTCGGAGATTCAATTTATTTGTTTATTTAATTTAAATTATTTTTTGTTATGCACACTCGTATTTATTTATTTCATCTCTATCATATTTTTTATATTAATTTATATTTATATTATTATATTTATTTATGATATTTTAATTCATATATTCACTATTCTTATTTTTATTGTTTTTATTTTGTGCTACTTTTAGCGTTATTTTTCTATAATTAATTAATAAATAATTAATTATATATATATATATATATATATATATATAATCGTGATAATAATAAAAATAAATATAAATAATATTGGGTTTATGATATGAGAATTATTATTTTTTAAAATGGGAGTCATTTTTAACAAAATATTTTATAAAATATGTAGTTTTATTTAAATTTAAATATTTATTTGTTTTAAAACCAACATAACAACATAATTTATATATATATATATATATATATATATATATATATATATATATATATAATAACAACTTATTTTTGTAATATATCTCTTATATTTATCATATATCTTATATTTTCCATATTTTTACAATTTCTACAAATTTTTAACACTCATAATAGTTCATATTATAATTATAAGTCATAATATTTGATATTGTAATATGTCTCTTAAAATTTCATAAGTCTGCATTCCAATTAAGTCCGCATCAAATTCTCAAATCAAAATGTGAATTTAAGCAAATGATATTTTCCATATTTTTACAATTTCTACAAATTTTTAACACTCATAATAGTTCATATTGTAATTATAAGTCATAATATTTGATATTGTAATATGTCTCTTAAAATTTCATAAGTCTACATTCCAATTAAGTCCGCATCAAATTCTCAAATCAAAATGTGAATTTAAGCAAATGTTTAATATATATATATATATATATATATATATATATATATATATATATATATATATATATTTTTAATAATAAATAT
>Ga0099822_1010099_pt1 | contig 11768 bp, 3 predicted proteins | sample CowpeawhiteBW_FD_76839 | JGI IMG/M metagenome (GOLD analysis project Ga0099822, IMG submission 76839) | Root nodule microbial communities of legume samples collected from California USA - Cow pea white BW | ecosystem: Host-associated > Plants > Roots > Nodule | place: USA: California | collected... | reverse complement strand
TATATATATATATATATATATATATATATATATATATATATATATGTGTGTGTGTGTGTGTGTGTGTGTGTGTGTGTGTGTTTCTATCTCTTAGAAAATATTTTAAATAAATAAAAAATTATTATATTTTATAACAACTTTTTAAATAAATCCTTTTACAATAATTAATCACTACAAGAAAATGTCTCGTTAGTAACCAATTTTAGTGACCAAAAGTTGTTAGTCACTATAGTGACCAATTTAGATACCAATTTACAAAATAAAAAATTATTAGTTACTAAAATAGTCACTATTATGAATAAAAAATTATATTCGATCATTAAATTGGTCTCTAATTAATTAAAGACTAATTTAGAAACTAATTCCTTTGGTAGAAAAAAGCATGATAGTTAATTGTTCTTACGAAGTCAAATCAATCTTGTAAAGTCTCCTAATCAACTTCAAGGGTTTTCGGTCCTAGCTTTCAAGAAATCTTGTCTTCTAATCTCGAACAACAAAGGGGAGGTGCTAAAGTCAGTCCGAGATATGGGGTCAAATGTCAAAGTAAAAACATGATCATGTACTTCGTAAATGTTCCTTTTATATCAAGGTTCATGGGCCTTACCTGGTTGGGCTTTGGTTTAGTTGGCCTAATTACCAACTAATCAAATAAGATGCTTAACCTTGGGTTTAACTCATCTGGGAGATTATATTGACTTGGCAAGTCGTCCAATCTGAGTACATGTAGTCCAACAGGACCGACATGTACTCGGCTAGGCCGTGTATGAGGTGAGCTCTTTTGGCCTGATCATCCCACTAATGTTTAGCGACCAATTTTTTTTGGTAGCTAAATTTTAGAAACCAATTTAGACACCAATTATAATTTATTATTCATAATAGGGATTATTTTAGTAACCAATACTCTTTTTTTTTTATAAATTGGTATCTAAATTGGTCACTATAGTGACTAACACATTTTAGTCACTAAAATTGATTGTTAATGAGACATTTTCTTGTAGTGAATTATCACCTAATTTATTTATTTTCCCAATTATTATAATTTTATAGGATCTTACACTTTTTGTTGTTGCTCCCCATAAATTTTTGCAAGTTTGGGAGAATTATTTTTGCTGCATACTTTGTTATTTTTGGTGTTCATTGTTGTTTTCCCCGTCATACAATAAGCTAATTTAATTCATTGTAAAAGAACTTTATATGTTGTATATGAATTATGATCTTTGATTTATATTGTGTGCATCCTATCAATTAGTGACATACAATGAATATATAGTGCATAGTAAAGTAGTTACTTTTTGGTTTGATGCCTTGTTTATTCTCTTGTTTTTATTTCATTCTCCAATTCTTTTTTTTCTATTTTTATTTATATTTTTTAAAACCCTAAACACGATGAATCCACAATTATTAAAATTGAAAATGATTAATTGTATTTTAACTTGTTTAGTTTCATAATCTTGTTTTTGTTTAGCTTTTTAATATAAGTTTATTAGTATAGTTCTCCTTTTATATATCCCTTCTTCTTTTTTCATTGCAAGAAAGTTTTTGTTCAATTGTATGTTTATTTATACATTTCTCTTCTTTAATACAAAAATGTATATTCAATAATATCTCTTTTCTTCTTATTTCTTTTTTATTCCATGTTCTCTGTTTTTCTTTACATGGTATCATTTTAGCCAAAGTGATATTTTTCCATAGCTTTTGCATCCCATCAATTCATCCCTTACACTTTCTCCAATGCCATCTTTTGCAAACTTTTAGATGATAACATCCTTATCTGGATGCAGCATGCAAAATCAACCACTAAAAGGGTTTCGTCTCAAGAAACGCATTCAAGGTATTCATTCATGTGATCCTTGAGCAATTTCTTAACAAAGAGATGAAGCGAAAGTTTTTTTTTAATTCAAGATATGTAAACTATGAACAATAAGAAAATTTACTTAAATTATGGTTATTGAAGTCGGTGGATGCCAAATTAAAGGTTCATGTGGTTAGATGTACATGGTCTTTTGAAATCTGACAAATCTTGGACACATATTTTGCATCTCAAACAAAATCCAAGATCAAGCAACTAAAATTTCAATTGCACAATATGAAGAAACAAGCCTTGATTAGTGATTATCTCATTCAAATCAAGGTTAGGGTAGTGCCAATTGTATGGAAGAATTGATCACAACATATTCAATTGTTGGCATTGATTTGATGAGAATCTTGTTGAAACCGATATAACACTGACCAGACCGTCGTTCAAGCAATGCTTTTCGCTATAACTAACTCAAATATAGTGAATGATTCTTGGTACTCAAACAAAAGGGCTACCAATCACTTGATACCTGATCTTGCCAATTTTTGCATGAGAAATTATTACAATGGAATGTATCGTGTAGAAGTGGGAAACAATAAAAGTCTCATCATATCACATGTAAAGAATTTTATCTTTGCTTAAATTAATTCAAATATGAAATTTTCTTTGGATAATTTTCTTTGCCTTCCTTTAATTACAAAAATGTCTTCTAATTGTATCTTAATTTGCAAATAATCATATTTTCTTTGAATTTCATCTTGACATTTGTTTTATTAAATCTTAGAAAAACAAGAAGGAGCTCTTTTGATGACATACTTCTAGCTAAGAGGCCTACAACCAGAGTTATGGCTAGGAGAATACAAGAAGACTAGACCTCCTCTTAGTATGATAGGCCCAAGTTAAAGTTCATCTGGGCTAAAAAGGATGTGTATACCTAGCCTAAGACTCAGAAATTTGTAAATATTGTAGTAGGGTTTAATTTTGGACTTCGTATTCTAGGCTTAGCAGTATAGGATTTTCTTTGGGCCAAAATGAGTTTGTGAGCCTAAGAAATAATTTAGACCAAGAAGAGATGGGCCTTATATTGGGCCTAGGAGTGGACACGCATGAATTAGGATTTTAACCCTAAATTTGGGCTAAGCTTGGAGAGTAAGCTTCTCATTATGCACACTAAGGCAAGGAGCATGTGACTTGCTTAAGTGGCAAGACACACTTTGTGCATGCACGATTTTTTGCTCCAAATACAACATTTAGACCACATTTCCCTCCCATTTTTGGAGACACCTAGCTTTCATTTTCTCCTATAAATAGAATCTCTTAGGTAGCGTAAAATCATTCATGAATATAACAGAGTTATGCTGTTGAGATGACTCCAAACTACTGTCCTTTTGTGAATCAACATAGGCTAAAGTTTCCTTTAGTGGCTTCCTCTAGCCTCCTTCCTTGAGTGTTGTCCTAACCTCACTTGAGAACCTGACCTAAACACCAAAATCGAACCATATCTCCTCCATTATACTTGTTTTCTCGACTTCATTGCAATAATGGATTCTTCTCCTCTCATTCTCTTGGATTCATGCTATGGACTCATCATTTGGTGTCATGACCCGTGTTACATGCTTCAAGAGATAAGTTCATCTTCTTCTTTACTTCTTCAATTCCATGTTGTCTACAATTTGTGTCCTTAATTGTCTTGTGTTTTTACTAATTGAAATGTGTTCTATTTTCTTCTTGTTTGGTTCATTCTTATAGATCATCTTGAACCTTCCATTATGTGCTTTTAGGTGTTCTATGTGTGATTATTGATTGCTTTTAAGTTTTATTGACGTGAAACTAGACCAAGACTCTTGAATCCCACAAGAGCCTCAACAAAGCACAACAAGACTCTCACTTGCAGACTTGGAATCACACTAGACAACACCTAGAAGCTTAAAAAAGACAAAACCTTGGTGATGACTCTCCCTAGCGAACCAAACCTTTTTCTCCAAGTCTCTTACAATAAGAAAAATGCTCCAAGATTGCAAAGAACACCTCATGAACAGTTGCAAATCTGTATAGTTCAGAGAGAGAGAATTTTCCAAAGTACTCACACTTATTTTGGCTCAAAATGACAATTGTTTTAGATCTCTTTGAAAAACCAAACTTTATAGTATGTCTGTTAACATATTCAACAAGTTAATTTATCTGTTCAATCTATTGATTTCAATTGACTTAAGTGAAATTAGCAGATTAAATGATAACTCAGCTGATTGAAAGTGCTAATAACATAACTATATCATCTAGCCAATTAACTTGTTAAACCCATTTAATAGACTAAAAGACTGTAACCAGATACAAGACACCTATTTTATGTCAAATTGTTTTCATGTTAAGCTTCAATCTTCAAGCTTCAAGATCTTCATGTGATAGCCAGATTAAGCACACATAAAGCTTGATCAATATAACATTTCTTCAATTCTTCATCAATACTCCATATCCTTATTAAGTCATTATGCAATATCTTCATCAAGTTGCTATGCAATATCTTCATCAAATCTCCATGCATCAAAGTCATATGTGTAATGCCTAAGAGGATTCCAAAAGAGTAGACCTCATATGAGCATGACAAGCCCAAGTTAAAATTAATATGGGCTAAGGAGGATGTGAAGACCTAGTGTAGGTCTTTGTAATTTGTAAATATTAGACTAGGGTTTTCTTTTGGGTTTTGTATTATAGGCCCAATAGTATAGGATTTTCTTCAGGCCATGTATTTGGGCCAAGATGGGTTTGTTAGCCTAAGAAGTGTTTTAGGCCAAGAAGATATAGGCCTTACATTAGGCCTAGGCGTGGACGCATATGAATTAGGGTTTTAACTCTAAATTTGCACCAAGCTTGGAGATCAAGCTCCTCCTTATGTGCATCAAGACAAAGAGCATGTGATTTGCTTAGGTGGCAAGTCACACCTTGTGCATTCACTCTTTTTGGCTCCAAATACAATGTTCTAGACCATTTTTCCCTACCAATTTTTTAGACACCTAACTCTCCTTTGCTCTTATGAATAGAACCTCTTAGGTTATGTACAATCGTACATGAATATAGTAAGAGTTATGTATTTTAGATGACTCCAGACTACTCTCCTTTTGTGAATCAACTTAGGCTAAAGTTTCTCTTTGTGGCTTCCTCTAGCCTCCTTCCTTAAGTGTTGGCCTAACCTCATGCCCCTCTTTACTTAGATTTTACTAGACAATAAAAGTTTGACTTTTTCACATTATCATAGTAAAAGATAAGTAAAGATAGAAACACTAATTTTGTTCGAATTTCAAAAGAAGACATATTTAAAGACAAACTTGACCATTCCAAAAGAGAGGGTCTCTATTTGAAAGAACTAGGTGACCATTACCAAGTAGAGGGTCCCGATCCGACACAACATTTTTTTGTTTTTTTTTTACTTTTTGAAAAAAAACAAAATAGGCTAGTCTCGAGAAGAGGGTCTATGTCCAAAAGATTCGACGACCATTACCTTGTAAAGGGTCTCGATCCAAAACCCTTATTATTATTTTTGACTATTTTTGAAAAAAACATTAGACCAAGCCTTAGGAGAGGTTCTACATCCAAAAGATTCGATGACCATTATCATGTAGAGGGTCCCGATCTGACAAATCACTTTTTTTATTATTTTTTGATTTCTTGAAAAAAAGATTAGACCAATCATGAGGAGATGATCTATATCAAAAATAAAGAAATCAATGACCATTGACTCACACAAGGTCTTGATGTAAAGAAATCGATGACCATCGCCTCGCAAAGGGCCTCGATGTGATAAAGAAATCAATGACTACTGCCTCGCAGAAGGCCTTGATGTAAAGAAATTGATGACCATTATCTCGCAGAGGACCTCAATGTAGAGAAAATCCAAGATCATTCCCTTGCAGAGGGTCTTGATGTACACATAATGAAATCAATGACCATTGTCTCGCAGAGGGTCTTGATGTACACATAATGAAATTAATGACCATTGTCTCGCAGAGGATCTTAATGTATAAAAGGAGTACTTGGATTTTGCTCTTGAAGTTTCGACAAACACCGTGCGAATGCCTAACATTGGTGAGACTTACACAAAAAATTGTCCTTGCTGATTTTTTTCAAATTTCCTTTTTTTAGCGATTCTTTCTTTGAAATGATTTTTTCAATGATTTTGTAGAGTATGATGGATTACATGATGGAATGTGTGTATGTTGCATGGTATGATGAAAATAATTGAAAAGACTCTTTTTTGTATTTTTCACTTTTCATTATTTTTATCAATCTAAGAAATGTCGGAAGAGTATGCTTATGTACGTGTTATGAATTCCTATTGAACATTGATTATGCATGACCTGTTATGATTTTCTTTTTTAACCTAGATGATGATGCATGTATGAATGTGTGGATGCATGGGTAGAATTCATGAGATTCTTATTTTTTTTTTCATTTTTCATTTTTCCTTTCTTTTTCTCCATTTATTATAAGTACATAGCAAGGAAAAATAAGCTTATAGGCTAGAAAAAACTAGTCTTGGGGCTAGAAAAAATTTGGCTTGAGGGCTGGTGTGAAAACTATGCTTGGGGCTAGTGTGGAAACTAAGCTTAGGGGTCAATGAGGAAATTGGACTTTCGGGCTAGTGTGGAAACTAGGTTTGCAGGCCACAGTAGAAATTGAACTTACAAGATAGTGTGAAAATTGGGCTTAAGGGCCAGGTAGATATTGTGCTTGGGAGCCAGTGTGAAAACTGGGCTTAGGGGCCAGGCAAAGTGGGCTTGCGAACCATGATGGAAACTGGGCTTATGGGCCAGCCACAACTAGGCTTTGGGCCATATAAGTCATCAATTTGAGAAACATCATATATACATATTTGTGCCTTTTTTAATTTTCTTCAATCAAAAGTATTCAATATCCATTCAAGCAATCAAAAGTATTCTTTGGTCTAATCAATTTACCAACAAACCCTTTTTTTAATCATTTCTTTTGAAATATGCATGAAATTGTCAATGGCTTGGAAATGCTTGGATGAGGTGATGGAGATTAACTAGGGAGTTGCCCCAATTTGAATTGGGCTTGGGTCATAAAATGTGTTTGGGCTTTCCTCAATTATTGATGGTATGAAGGAAATGATGGGGACTTTAAAACATTGCCTCTAGTGTAGAGTCTAGGATGGTCTTACGGTGCAAAAACATGTTTGGCTTTTCCCAATTTAGGAGGTGGAGAAATGATGGGGTCTTCATAAGTTGCCCTTAATGTGATCATAGTTCCCAATGAGAATAAATGCCCCAATTCAGGATGAATGATGGAAATATATGAATTACAAAAAAGTGACTACCCTAGTTTGGGTTTATGACTAACAAAGATGGACTATGGTAAGGTTGGTCACGGTTTAGGCTTAGAGCGGGAGATATTGTAGGAGAAAAGATGGAGTTCCAAGAAGAATGAATTGAAAGGGAATAGCCAAAATTTAACCTAATTGCTTCATTGCATGCGCTACATTTTGAGCTTTGGAAACATGTCAACCAAAAATAAACTGCCCCAATGTTTAAAAGCTAATCTCTGACCACACTTTTTCAATCTTTTTTTCATCATTTGTTTTTGGAACTAACTTGTTAGCAAATCAAAATTTTGCTCTAAATTTAAACCTTTGACAGATAACAACCAATATTTGATTCGTGTGGACTTTATTAGGCTTGTATTTTGACCAAGACTAAGGGTATGAAAGAAAATGATAATAAAGCCCCAAAAAAAGTGATGTGAGGATATATTTGAATAATGTTTCATTCAATATTTGTTTAACTTCTTTTTATTCACCTTTTTTTTTATATTTCAACAGTGCAAAAGGGGTATTTGACAAAAGTTATTTTTGCTATTCTGCCCCGGTTATAGAACCGGGACATATAAGGTCGAGGCCAAAAAGGTTAAGCTTTTGGCCTCGGGTGTTACCCGAGGTAGAAAACCCTCTTTTGCCTTGGTTCTACACAAAACTGACGCCATATATTGCCTCTTTCTTCCTCAGTTTTCTTGGAACTAAAGCCATAGTCCAGAAAATAAAATATATTTTTAAAAGTTTGAATGTGTTTTAGCTTCGGTTAGAGTATGACCGAGGCCATATAATCTACTCTCTGGCCTCGGGTGGGGACTAAACTGAGACCATATGGTGCTTTTTGCTATGGTTGGTGCATGAACCGAGGCATATGACCTGTTTTTATTTAAATAATTTTTCTATTTTTGTATATTCCCACATTTTAAAACTTGCATATTTTCAGTAAAACCAACCATAACAGAAAATATAGAATACATTTTATGAATCCTAATTGCATCCACAATTCAAATATATCTAAAATTTTTTGTAACAACAAATATCCTAATCAATACTATTGTACATCTGAATTATAAATTTGGCACATGCAATCCTACCAAACTTTGTGGACTTCACGGGAATTGGTGCAATACTCTTGAATGTCTGCAAAATAAGACATTAACTTAAGTTAGTATATCGAAAGACAATATTGCAAAGTATTCATTTTAATTCAAATATATATTATCGTTTCCCAATTAGTTGTAATACGAGCACGCACAATGGTTGTCATCCATTACATTATATAGTAACCACACTCATAAGAGTCGGTTTGTCTATAACAATACATTATATCAACAACATTAAATTAATTAACGAAGAAAATCAAATCAAAGAACTATAATAAATATATGGATAAAAATACCAAACCTGGAGGGAACACCATGCAAGACATTTTGCCTTAGCCATTGATCTCCCTACAACATGTTATGTCCAAAAATTGAACTATGATAAAGGGAATATGTTAGGATACTTTTATATAACAAAGAATATTGATAAGATTGACATTGAGGTTCTTACTAATCTATCACTTGTTTAAGATGGTTGGGGGGAGGGCGGTGCAAAGAGCAAAACCACACAACAAGGTTCTCCCTTAGGGAAACCACAAGTAATTGACAATGACGGTTTAAAAGAAAATAAACTTAAGTTATGCGTTAAAATGACAGATTATATTCACAAGTTAACAAAAATGGCTTACCCAAGTACATAAGGGTAAAATAAATTTCTTTTCCGCATTGAAAGCATTTCGTCACATATGTTTAGGTGTCATCAAACTTGTTGCATTCATCGGTGAGTTAAGGGTCTACAAACCCATATAGATCATTCAGCCCCATATTTTTAGTGACACCAAATACATAAACATAAAATTGATTTGATATAAGTAAATAGATAAATAAATAAAATAACTATATATAATGACTGAAAGGCTTACATTATCCATAACTGAATAATGGTAATATTCAGTTCCTCTTGTTTCCGTGCAAGCTCCAAGACATCTTAGGAATGTGTCGCAACCTAAATCGCGACGGGACGACGAACTAAAAAAGAATGGATTTGGAAAAAGAGATTTGAAGTCGCCACCATAATTTATTCTGGAAAACTTTGGAAAACCATAAAAATAAAATAAAGTCTGTGAAAACCAAATTTAGGGTCCGGGAGTCGGTTACGCGTAGGGAAGGTATTAGCACCCTACAACGTCCGCTCAAAGGCGGTACCTTTAATTAAATTTGCAAAAGAGATGTGTTTATTTTAAATATTTATTTTTCCCATAAAGTAAGAACATAAATTGAACAAATATATTTATATTTGAGTGAAAAGGACCCAACAAGGATTGAACCTTGGTCTTATGTATTCTCATTAAAATGAGAAATCAGGGCTACGTAGTTCTTTATAAAATTGTTTAATTAAATGATTTAATTTATGAAAGTTGTCTTTTGACACCAAACACATTTTTTATGAGTGTCGTGTGATGCGAGCGGCCGATTAGACACCAAACACATTTTTTATAACTTATTTATTGAAAAAAAGACTATTGTGTGACGCGAGCGGTCAATTAGACACCAAAAACAATTTTTAATATTTTTTTCATTTTAAAAGAAATTGTCATACGAAGCGATCGGCCGATTAGACACCAAAACAATTTTTATATTTTTTTTATTTTAAAAAGAAATGTGAGGTGACGCGAACAATCAATTAGACACTAAAAGAAAAAAATAAAGAAAATAATTTTACATTTTTATTTATTCTTATTTTTATCATTTTTGAAAATTATTTAAATATTTTATTTCAATTTAAAATATCTTTATTATTTTTGAAAATAATATGATTTAAATGTGAGATTTAATTAAAAAAAATAAATGAGAAAAAACAAAAAAGATACACGAAAACGTGGTGCATAAAGAGAAACGCAAGGTGCATAAAGTAAACGTGGGGTGCATTAAAGTAAACGCGGGGTGCATTAAAGTAAAACACAGGGTGCATTAAAGTAAAACGTGGGGTGCATTAAAGTAAACGCATCTTATCCTAAGAAGAAAATAAAGGACTGGGGTGTATGCTTAGTGAAAACGCAGCTACATAAAGTAAACTAAAACTTAATGTAAGGGGTGTGGGGTTATTACATTAGGGAGTGCATGAAGTAAATAAATAAACAAAATCCAATATTAAAAGCAGGGGTGCGAAAACTGAAATATGGAGGTGCGTGAAGAAAAAACATAAACTTGCTAACCTTAATAAAAACAGAGGTGGTGCATGAATAAATTATGGTGGTGGATGAAGAAAAAACTTAAACATGCTAACCTTAATAAAAACAGAGGTGGTGCGTGAATGAATTATGGTGGTGCATGAAGCAAAAACTTAAACCTACTAACCTTAATAAAAGAATAGGGGGTGGTGCGCGACTGAACTGTGGTGGTGCATGAAGCAAAAACTTAAAAACCCTAAAGCTATATCAAAATGCAGCAACTGAATCTTAACCCTTAAACATACTTCGTCTCCTTCCTTCTGCAAACGACCACCACACAAACACCATGATTGCTCCTGATCGAGACCCACAAGCAAACCACCACCGGCGGCGAACGACCAACAACGGCGGCAACCCCTAATGTCGTCAATGGTGTCACCAACACTAACACCTTCTCACATTGCATCATCCTAGAATCCAACACTAGTTCAACCGTGGCTCACCATCTCTCTTACCGCGACCACCACAGCAACACCGATGACCACCACGAACCAACACACCAACATTATACACTACCAAAGCCGACACCAACATTATACACTTCCCGGAATGACAATGTTCACTACCAGATTCTTATTTGCAAGTGGCAAATCCACTTTTTTCTATTTCTTTTCTATTTCATTGTTAATTGGTTTGCATTGTAAAAATAAAAAATAGAAAAGTGTTTTTGTGACATGAAATTCGTTTCAATTGCTTTTACCGGCATACAATAAACAACCAAGAGCCTCAACTCAGAACATCATACAACATTGAAAAGGTTTGAAGATAGAAAAATGCATACCTATTTTGCAACTATGTTTTTGATTCCAAAATGTTGTTGGTTTACCGATTGGTTCTCTTTTGTTGCAATTCCGAATTCAATCATTGAATGAAAATTGTTGCATAGCCGTGGTGCCAAAAGATGCAGAGGGTGTTTGATGATGGATTAACATGTGAGAGGTAACCTCATGGTGTTTGTGCCAACTTAATTAACAAATGGGGTGAGCAGCAGTTGGAGGAAGTTGAGATAGAAGAAAAAAAATGTTCCCTCCAATCCTGCGCACAATTTTTATTTTCAATTTTAATTTTTAATTTTAATTTTCTGAATTTATTAATTAATTAAAACCGAAAATATAATTTTTTTATTATATAAAAAACAAAAAGATTATTTTACTTAACGCTTAAAAAAACATAAATTAAAAACTTTTATTAATTAATTTTTATTATTATTTTTTTAACAATTTATTTTTTTTATCTTTTTTTATGTAACCCTTATTTTTGAATATATATATATATATATATATATATATATATATATATATATATATATTTTTTTTTTTTTTTTTTTTTTTTTTTTTTTTTTTTTTTTTTTTTTTTTTTTTTTTTTTTTTTTT
>Ga0099822_1010095_pt1 | contig 11770 bp, 5 predicted proteins | sample CowpeawhiteBW_FD_76839 | JGI IMG/M metagenome (GOLD analysis project Ga0099822, IMG submission 76839) | Root nodule microbial communities of legume samples collected from California USA - Cow pea white BW | ecosystem: Host-associated > Plants > Roots > Nodule | place: USA: California | collected... | reverse complement strand
ATTTTCATCAAAATTGATATTTCAAGTAAATATTTTTAACCAAATTAAGTTCATTTAATTAATATTTTACATTGAACTTTATTTAAAATGGTTTAAAAGTTGTTAATAGAAAATAATGTTAATGGAAAAAAAATCATAAATTACCTAGTTCATGTTACAATAAAACACATATAAATCTAAAATTTGAAAACAATTTTAAGTAAAGTTGAATGTGAAACATAATTTTAACTAAACTTAGCTATGTTAAAAATATATAATAAAAATATCAATTTGAATAAAAATATTTGTATAACATTTATATAAAATTAAATTTTGTTTCAATTTGAAGGAGGACAAAATTGCTCATTTTTACAAAAATTGAGACTAAATTGAGACAAATTAAAATAAAGGGACCAAATTGAGACTAACAAAATGACACATGGCGTAATACTGACACATGTCACTGTCACTGCCACGTGGCACGATGACAGCTTGACACGTGGTAATTTTTTTGATTTTTTAAAAAAAATTCAAAAAAAAATTAAAAATAAAAAAAAAATTCAAAAAAAATTAATCAAAAAATTCAAAAAATTGAGGAACTGACACGTGACACTCCTTCTAACGGCGTCAACCTTGACTTAACGGGAAGGGCAAATGTGAGACGTTTCAACAAAAAAGGAGACCATTTTGAGACTTTTAAAATTTTGGGTACCATTTTGAGATTTTGACTCCAAAATGGGGACAAAAACATAATTAAACCTAAATTAAACCAATTTATAGGTCTTGGGCAAAAAGAAATTGAATAAGAATAGGTTTTATTCGGTTGGGTTTATATATATATATATATATATATATATATATATATAAAACATTTGTTTTATATATATAAAATATTTGACATCATTTTTAATTCAAAAACTTTAAGAGAATGGTGATCCTTTTTAATTATAGTTATGTTATTAGTCATTCTGGTAGTTTTATATATATATGACATTAATCTTACACATATAAGACATTTGATACTATTTTTATCATAAAATTTTAAGACAATTGTGTGATGGATTTTTATTTTTATATAGTATTTAACTTTGTCTACTATATCTAATGTGAAACTTTAGACTCATACTTAAACTATTCTCGAATACTTTGATTTTGAAAGAATTGAAATTTAAACCTTTGAGTTCAAATTAAACAAAAATAAAATATTAAATTTTTTTTTATAAATTTGAGAGTCATTAGACTTGTTCTCGAAAAATCGAAACATTAAACTTTTTTTTGTCTCTGTTATTAAGTTATTAAGACAATCGAAACATAAAAGTTCATTTAAATTGTAAAATTACTACTGCATTTTGATATATTTGATTTATGCAAAAACCATGGCATATAGACCGATTTAAAAAACAAAAAATGTACCGGTGAGTTTACCCACCCCTGTTAACCGGTGGATGACATTGCTAATGATGCGTGGATCTTTTACGACTAAAATGGCGTGTTTCTTTTACTGTGTCATATTTTCTCACATTTGCTGCTCAAACACTGATTCCACTTATATAATTAACTTTTTATTAACTCAGTGATTGAACAGAGAATGTTTAACAACCAAGATTGATTGAGTTGGACATAAACTTGCGTACAAAATTAAAATGAAATTGGTATTAATAACTTTTAACAACTTCAATTGGTATTAATAAAGTGAGCGGTTAAGGTTATATAAATAATGGGTTGTGTGTTGGGTGTCCCGATAAACTAAAAGCACTGGAAAATGCAGTCAAGTAAGCCATGCATATCAGACAACTCAAGCTGCCATAGTTGACAAATCAGAAGCAGATCACATGGCAGGATAAATATTTTATGTCACTTTTTACTCCAAATTTAACAAGAAGCAACACTCACTTCTTTTGTACTTTGATTTATTATTGCCCCAAGTACTGCTTAATGATTAATTTAATCAATTCCACAAAATTATCCCACTCATGTATATATACTAGTACAATTTATACTCAATTCACACTCACAATAGCAAGCAGTTCAGCAATACATAATCTACCACTGTTTTTTCATTCTAGCTACATGCATAATCATGCACACACATAGTTTATATAAATCTAATATACAAGCACACATAGTTTATATAATTTAATAGGGTCGCTCTCCAACATAATTGCCCACGGGATCATAATTACAAGTCATGAAGACATCTCCATCGTCGCATACAACCCGTGCACATCCGATTCTTCTGGTGCTCTTCCACACTATCTGAGTGTAATGGCCACACATCTGACCCGGAACACAGGAATTAGTGGCATACGTGTAGTACTTCTCTTCATCAGCCCACACTCTCACAGCATCAGAAGGTGTCCACGCCGAGCCACCACCCCAGAAAATGTTCTCTCCAAGCTTGAAACCATTTTCCGGAAAAGAATGTTCCAGTTTACAATCTGCTTTCCTTTCACCGGCCCACCACCTCGCGTACTGCTCCAGCTCAAAGTCCCACGTCAGTGGAAGCTCCCACTTGCTTGCTCTCACCAAGTTGTGCCTGAACAAGAACTCTACCGACTCCGCCATGCAACCCCAGCATAGTTGCTTCGACACCCTGTATATGGTTTCATTATCAGGCCTTTTCTGTTGGCTCAATTGAGGACTGATTGGGAGAGTGTTAGCATTGCTGATGAAGGTGACAAGAGCTAGAAGCAAGAACAGGACCAAACGGGTTTTCATTATCATCACTTGGGTTGGTGTGTGGCACAAATTTTTAGCTATGCAGCTTAATTTATAGAGTGAACTTGGTTTAACAATGTGGTTGGAGTTTAGCTAGTGTTGGAAGGGGTTATATTATATCACTTGCCATTTAGGTGCCGTGAGGAATAATCGCCGATTGTTTAAGTGATTGCTTAATATTTTACTATTAACTACAACTTCTAGATGCTGTAGATTGTTGAGATATCGAGCGTTAGCTAAACGCAAGTGAAGTGTGGGAGTGAGAAATGTAGACAAAGATTATGCTGTGTGATCGATGATTGTAGGTTCCCCCGTGAGCCAGGTTTCTGTTCTGCCCGTGAGTTCTCTTGTCCTTATTATACGACGTTAGTGCCCACCATGGTATGTTCTAGAATTAACCACGTGACACGTGTCACAACTCAAGCCCCAAAGCACTTCCACATGTCTAATGTAAAAAGCTGATAGTTTTACATTCTTCAAGGAAATTTTTGTCACGAGTGAGCTCCTAAATCGGTTCTCCACATCTCTCTCTGCTGTAAAAAAACTAGCAGCTCACAAACCAGAACAGCGATGTGGCATTGTTTATGCTGTGTCTGTTGCAATGTGACATTGTCATATTTGTTATAATTTTTATATGAAAAATTGTTAAGTATACTAATGATTTTCATAAGTGATTTTCATAAGTGGCCATTTTGGTTTTAGTTCTTTGAATTAATTATAGCAAGTGAATTAGTTTTACAGGATGTGCTCTGGAAATGCCAATATGCATTTTTCGTTATTTTATATAATGAAGATGAATGAAGAAGAACAAAAGAAAAGAAAACCGAAAAGGAAATTTGCTTCCAACAAGAAGATAGATGAAAAGGAGAAAAGAAGAAAAAAAAGTACTTATTGCTTCCATCTATAAATGAAACACTTTGTTTCATCCTTCTTGTTGAACTTCCATGAACTCACCAAAACAGGGAGACATGGATTCACTCCACCTTCAAGAAGATTCGTAGCCACGAAAAAGTTTTCTATCTTCACTTTTTGGCTCTTCATAGCTGAAATTGATAATTGAAAATGGCCAATAATCAGCATATGGTGGCAGTGGACAGTATAATCACCATTGAGTTATAAGCTAATAACTACCATCCAGCGTCGTGTTTTTTTCTCTCAGAGGCACATTGATCTACAGAATCTTCGCTCTGTGATGGCACACCGGGTTTTTGCTTCACCAGATTTGATAAACTTTCACAAAACTGATAATCAAAATTAAAATCAGTAACCAAATTCATGAGCTTGCATATTCAGCCAAGAAGAAATTTTCTTACTTTGTTGTACGTTCTTATATCTCCAGTAGATTTTGATATTTCTACAACACAGTGAGTTGGAGCAACTTCAATCACCTGATAATTCTCACAAATATACACAACAATTGAGCTTTCTTTAACAATGAACAAAAAAGAAAGGAAATTAGGGAGATTATGACCTATTTCTGATAAAATTAGTTTTTACTCATTTTTCTTTTAAAAAACACGTCGGTATTCTGTTCAATTCAAAGCAACTAATTGTTGCTTTCACTTTTTAAATTCTTTATGATGACTTTGAATTTAGAAAAAATAAAAATAAATTCATCAAAATTTATTAATTTTTTTAGTGGTAACAAATTTTAATAAGGAAAATTGCTCATTCCTCTAATTTTTCAGGCCTATATTTAATGGTGTACCAAACTATGTTAGGGATGTATGTACCCATACATCTGAATAATTGGATACAAACTAATCCAAACTTATATTTAGATGAAAAATCATTTTTTCTAAATAATTAAATTATAATTCATATTTTTTTTTAATGACAATACTTTGAATGTTTACAGATTTTAAAATTGGTATTTCCTTTCAAAACAATTTAAAATTACATATAAAAATTAGGAATTAAGAATATTATACATCAATTATGTATTAAAATTAGTACACTACAAACTTTATTCAACACAGCAACAAGAAGATATAAAAATAATAATAATTATATTTAATGTAAAACATCTTTATAGCAAAGATGATTCAATTTCATAATTATTAACTCTAAAGATAATATGTTCATATATTATATTATGTTTCATATCACGTCACGTGTTTCATGTCTTTAATTTAATGCAAAGATAAGAAATACATTAACATAGAGATATTATAATATTTTATTTCATGTTTTTTTAGAGGAACATATACATAAAAGTTGTTGAATCAACCTAACTAAATATATCTTAATATTTAAGAAACACATGTTAGTTTTATATTTATTTATACATCTTTATATTAAAATATAATATAATATTATATATATATATATATATATATATATATATTAATTTTAAATTATTATAAATTTGAAATTAATTTTGAAATATCTGAAATATTTTATTTTAAAAATATATATATTTAAATTTAAAATTCAATTTATTTATTTAGATTTAGGTTTATAAAAGTTTTACTTTATTTTTTAAATATAGATTTGGATTTAATTCTAATCCATTTATATAAATTTGGGCTGAATTCATTTCAATCCTTCGACCACCCTTTGTCAAAAGGATAGGCTAAAATTGATTCGCTTCTTGAGAGCTGTTAAAACGGGTAATTCAGTTCGACCTATTACGGGTTGATGATTTAGTGAGCTAACTCAACCCGGCTCACTTTTTATTGAACCAACCAAATTTGAACCCGGTCCGGTCCATCACGGATTGACGAGTTAAACGGGTTGGCTCACGGGTTCACTTAATTAAAAAAAAGTATAATTTTTTTTTATTTTTTTCAGTCAAAACTAAATTGTAATTCTAATTAAAATCTAAATAAACTTTAATACCATCCAAATACAAACCAAAATATAAAAAAATACAAATTATTTATGTGTTGGATAAAAAAAACAACCTAACATGACCCAACTGTAAAGCCCAACTTAATAAAACAAATAAAAAATACTTGTGTGACCCTTTTATCTACAGGTTGGTGAGCCAACCCGGCTCACCACGGGTTCAACCCAAGTGAGTCGGATTCTAAATGAGCCGGGTCAAAAATTAACCCATATTAAAATTTGTAAAAAAATTTCAACCCAACACGATCCGAATCCATAATAAGTTGGGTTGACTCGCAGGTTCGATCCATTTTGAGAGCTCTGAGCTTCTTTTGCAATAACTCATACAAAAATATAAAAAATTAAGATGCATAATTTAATTTGATTTATACGAGTCTAATTTTCTTATACTCTTATTTCCATTGAAGTCATAAAATAAATAAAAGAAAATTATAATATGATTTTTATTTTTTTATTATCATTTTTTATTTTCTGACGTAATTTAACGGATTTCAAAATTCTTTCTAAAAAAATAATAATATGTTAATCAATAATTTTTATTAAAATACATAAAAAAAAATAATGAAAATAAAAAAATGGTAATCACCGTATCATTATCTATGAATAAATTACCTGAGCTGATAAGTATGATCTGGAACACCTGGTCGTGGCCATTGTCTGTTTCGGTTGCAATTTTATCTGGCATCAGGATTGAAAATTGGTTTTGTTTGGTAACATTTCCAAAAGAGAAGGAACACTTTAACAAGCATTCATTTCAGAATCAAAGTACCACACTTCATGAATGCATTAAAGAATCCGAGTAGCATCGTTTATATTATACCTTAAAGTTGCTAATTTTCTCTACCGACAGTCTTGCATCGGTTGCAGCAGCTTCTATTTTTTCCATCGTTTCATTGATAGTGTGTTTGGATCCCATCCTTTTTGTCTGCTTTTTTTCCTCCTAAACCAGAAACTCACAACATTAGCATTTTTAATGGCTTAATAATAAGTTTTACAAATAAGTTGAATCCTCTTCCAGATTACCTGTTCTACAAAAAGACCCGATAGATCAAGATCCTGAGACATAGCTATTAGTTGAAACGCATTAATGAAACTTGAGGACTTAGATACCGTCGTCTCTCTGACATTTTCCTGTAGCACAGATTATTACACAATTTGGTGCGTCACTCCAAGTGAGTTTTTCTACAACATTTTCTAACGTGCTAGTTGCCAACAAATTACCTGAATTGAATTGAAAGCCACATCAACATCCTCCAAGTTAATGTTCTGATCAAATTCAGATGCACAAACAGGCTTGTAATCTTTTTGAAACCACGGATCTTCAATAATATCTGATATAGTTATCCGCTGAATGAGACACAGGAATGGTAAGAAACCATATTATCTACTAATTACACTTTTTAAGTACAGTGTCGTAGTAGTTCCTGAATTTTTACCTTTGCAGCACGTGGTTCAAGTATTTTGGCAATTAGTTTCTTTTGACTCCGAGTAAACCATGTGGGACATTTATATTCTGACTTCCATATCTTTTCACAAAAGAAATTAAGTCATTAGAAAATGTGTAATGTTTGTATCAGAAACAAGGTGTTCTGTAATTTTTATTACTTTGACTGTTTACCATACCTTTCCATATAAGTTCATCAAGTTCTGGTCATTAAATGGTAAATAGCCTGCAAGTAATTCAAAAAGGATCACCCCACACGACCAGACATCAGCAGCTGCTCCATTATACCCCTTGCTCAGTAGAAGCTGCACGTGTAGGAGTTCTAGAATCAATACACACGTGCCAGACCTTTTCTTCTGATGTTCCGAGGAAAGAGATTAAACCTTACCTCAGGTGCTACATAACATGGGGATCCACACCGCGTGGTCAAGACATCATTACACTAATGATCATGTATCAAAATTGGAATCAGTCAAAAAGTACTTGCGATGGAACTAATAAGGATAAGATTCAAAGGAACAATTAATGCTACCTTTTGTAATGCACTTAATCCAAAATCAGACACTTTGAGATTTCCCTTGCTGTCAAGAAGCAAATTTTCTGGCTACAATAGCATGTCAACGTTCATTTATACGTTTCAACACTCCATTTCAAAGAAACAAAAATGCAGGTTGATGCGAACTTACCTTGAGATCTCGATGATAAACCCCTTTGTTATGGCAGTACTCCAAGGCATCAATGAGTTGCTGGAACAGTTTTCTTGCCTCACGTTCATCCAACTTCTCTCCATAGGACTGCAAATCAATTATCACAGTTGAAAATTGCAGAAAATAAAGTACACATATATATAGTATCAGTTTTTCAATTTGTGGATGTTGATTCTCACCAACTTGTCTAGTAGTTGTCCTCCTGTAACATATTCCATCACGATGTATATCTTCGTTTTCGTGCCAATAACCTGTTTCAAGAAGTTCATTGGAAATAAAGGGATTAATTAAATAAACTTCACTAAAATTTTCTGTCGACAGATTGTATATATATATGCATGATATACACCTCGTGAATGCTAACTATATTGGGATGATGCAGAAGTTTCATTGTTCTGATCTCTCTTTTAACCTGAAACATATATCATATCCTTGATTAAGAAAGTTAAATAAACGGTTGTTAGTTGATAAAGGGAAAGTACTAGGGTGAGGCTTTGCCTGAGTCTTAAGATTGTTTTCTAAGATCATATGCTTATCAATGACCTTGATCGCAACCTTCTGACCATTGTTGCCATTGACAGCTAGCTTAACCTTAGAGAAGCTACCTTCTCCAATGGTCCTAACAAGCTGATACTTCCCAATTTTTTTTTCAAACCCCATTGCTCCCCTTGCCAAGGACACTGGTTCTTTTGAATTTTTTTCTCCCTGAATGCCTGCTATATCATTTTGCTGACTTGAGTCCAATTTATTGGAAAATGATATTGTTTGAAAAATATCTTCCGCCATTAGCTGGTTCTTGTAGAACCACAAAAAATGGCGAAGTATATGAGTTTTAATGGAGAAGTTAATTACAGAAAAATTGTGGTTCCGTAGAAACTTGGAAAGGAAGGTAGAAGTGTGCGCGGGAGTAGGTTGGCTAGTTGTTTAGAGTAACGAACGTGATTTGAATGGTAGTTAAATACCGAAAACAAAAAAAATCAAGAGAAAAACATTGTCCCTCTAAGTTTGGTAGTGACCTCAAAAATTAAGAACCATATATTTGGAGAGGTGCTGATATTGAATTATTATTCATTTCCTTAGGTTGACGTCCTCTTAGTCATGACAATATCGCTACCGATAAATTATTGACTTATGAAATGCTCTTTTTTTTGTTAGTTCCTCATTAAATTAGTTTGTTATCAATTAATTACTTTCTTCTTTTAGTTTTTCATTATAAGTATAAAGAAAAATTGCAATTTATAGCTAAAAAAATATCAAGAGATAGACCTTAATCCGTTATAATTAAAAATGACATCTATTTTACATTTAATAATATCTTGATATCTTAATTAATTATATCTTAATAATATCTTAGTATCTTAATAAAGAGATAGACCTTAACCATCTTAAAATTAAAAAAAAATATATATATATCTAACACACATTTTTATTTTATTTAAAAATATCAATGAATAAAATTTAAATAAAATTATAAAACTTTAAAATTAAAGTTTTAAAGTATAAACAGCATAAAAATTAATTAGCTAATTATTATATATGACAATATGTATTATATTTTTTTAGAAAACACTATTTTAATATAAAATAAATAAATTGATACAAAATATATTACATTTAGATATGATTTTAATGCAAATATAAGTATAAATAAAATAAGAAAAGTGATTGTTAATTTAGTAGTAGCACAAGGACAGCTAATATTTATTTTTAAATTAGCATGATGACATTTTTCTTATCTTGTAAGGATTTTCGAGTCGATTGACAAGATTAATTTTACACAAGATGAGATCAATTTTTTCAGTGCTTGAATCCTTCCATAATATATGAATCCTATTTAAGAAAAACTTAATAAGTATGATAGCAGTTCATCCATCATTCAATCATTCGTTTTCTTTTTTACAAAAAGAATCTTTAATTTTACATTTTCAAACTTTTATTTTTTAATTTCACAATGTTTTTTTAAATTTAAGAATGTTATTTCAAATAAATTAAGAGAACGGAGTGCCAATTGATTAAAAATATACAAATAAAAAAAAGAGAATGTTATTTATTAAGAATGTGAAGAAGATGGGTGTACACAAAACATGTAAATATATAAATGGTGTGAGTGATTTATCATTATATCAAAAGAAATAAATACAATTTTCCCAAAAATTAATGAATATCTTCTGTTTGTTTTATTATTTTAATCGATTCAATAAATTGTCTTTTCACTCTTTTTATTATTATTTGAATTCTATTATGTGCTAATATTAATACAGGATAACTTAAGTTTCATACAAGGACTACTCTAGGATTTGAAAAAACTAAATAAATTTAAGAATGAGATTTGTTTAGACCTAAAACACCTAAAACAATTAGTACTAACAAAATTTTTTTAGATTTTTTTTTCTTAAAAATCTAAAACAATTTTTTTAGATTTTTTTCTCAGACTTTACTTATTTGAGCCTTTAGCCTACCTGGTCTCATATTAAACTTTTAATGATGTGTTTTAGACAGTTTTTTCATGTACCTCCATATTTTTCTTTTACACTCCCATTAGAAATGATACTCTCTAAATTACTCCTCGTCAAAAATATAATAACAATCCCTCCACCTCATTATTTTTAATATTTTTTGAATTGAATGTTAAAAGGTATTTTTAAATTTGAAAAATATCTAATCTAAAATATAAAAAAGAAATTTATAAATTAAGTATTCCGGAAAGTATTTCTAAATTCGAAATTACCTTTCAGAGTATTTATTCCGAAATATATTATAAATTCTGAAACAACTAATCCAAATTCCAGAAAACATTTATAAATTCATAAATACATTCCGATTACCCATTCCAACATTTATTTTTTTGAATTCTGGAATATATTAATGTATTTTCATATTTGAAAATAATTTCCAAAATATAAAAAATAAAAATTCTGAAAGCTATTTTTTGGAAGACTTGTTCTGGAATACAATAATGCATGATTAAGACTTCATTTCATTTTATCTCAATGTTTTAGTGGAGTCCCCTTCTAACAAAAATGAAAGTCATTGGAGATGCTACAAAACATGGTGAATGGTGAGTGAGAAGGAGAATGAAGTATCCGATATGATGGAAAAAGGGGATGCAAGACATAGGTGCAGGGATGCATAAGGTGATAAGGTGAGGGAGGAGCTGCGATGGCAAAAATATTCGCGCTCGCAGATATTTACTGATAAAATCCGTGACGGATAGTTAATATCTACGAATATTTATTATCTATAAATAGCGGGTAGCGGATATTTATAAACATGTCGGGTACGGGGTATCACACTATCCGTACTCGCGGGTATTCGTTACCCATAAAATATTAAAATTAAAATTTAATTTATATTTTATTAAATTATATTTAACTAAAATTAAAATTAAAATTATATTTTATTAGGTTAAATTTAATTAAAATTTAATTTAATTTAATTATACTTTATTTTATTTTTATAATTTTATATTAAAAAATTTATAATATATATATATATATATATATATATTTAAATATTTGTGTGTATGCAGGTATCTACGTGTATCCACGAATTTTAAAAAATCTATGAATATTTTTTAAATTGGTACCCGACGGATAAACAGACAGATAACAGACGGATATTCTTTTGCGGGTAGGCACTATCTTACCCGATCCGACCCGTTGTCATTCCTAACTGCGACACAAGCTTAAGGTTCGGGGAGGAAAAAATTATGGGTTCACTTTATTATCGACTCAAGGGTAGAACAGGTATATTATAAATTAGGAGATGCAAGAAAAAAAAGGGGTGCAAAAGTAGCAACCTGTGTTTTAGGTTTAGCGATAGATCCTGTGCCTTCCGGATAATATGGTAATTTTAGTTTAATTGAAATGTTTACTTTACGTAAAGCTTTATTTTTTTAAAACCACATACGCATTTACTTTGCGTCATTAACCCCTGCGTCACACGAATAATATGTGTGGATCATAGAACCAATAAAATGTGTGAATTGTGAATATATATATATATATATATATATATATATATATATATATATATATATATATATATATATATATATATATTTATTTTTATT
>Ga0099822_1010093_pt1 | contig 11770 bp, 6 predicted proteins | sample CowpeawhiteBW_FD_76839 | JGI IMG/M metagenome (GOLD analysis project Ga0099822, IMG submission 76839) | Root nodule microbial communities of legume samples collected from California USA - Cow pea white BW | ecosystem: Host-associated > Plants > Roots > Nodule | place: USA: California | collected... | reverse complement strand
ATCCCCTAGTCATATAGACCATCCCAAGCATGCTCAAACAAAATATAAGCAGCAACACTCTAACAATTTTAAGCACATGATCTTATGCACCAATGCAATTTAATATTGACACCCATGCCTTCATTAAATCAATTCTCCATATGTGACTAACCCAAAGAAACATTCAAAATGATAGAGACTTACCACATAACCCAATCATGCTTCATTAGAAGTTACTTGAACTTATCCATAGCTTATTCATGTATTTTACAGACTCCAAAATCAACAATATTAAGTAATGTGTATCTCTAGCTACTGATCTTCAAATCCAATCTCCACCGTTCAAAGTGAAGAACCACGTGTTATGGACGACCTGTCAAACTTTCACCTAAATCAAACGGTTAACGAATCGGAAAATGCAATTTTACAACAACTGCAAGAACTAGAAAAATTGGTGGCGCTTAGCACCCAGAATCAGTAGCCTAGTGCCTGACGGTACAAACCCAACGTCGGGTGGTTCCTGTTCTACAAAAATACGAAAAACTACAGGATTTTTCGTGAATCAGAACACCATGCCTCTCTGGTATGGCGCCTGGTGGCAAAATGGGTGTCGTCAAGCGGTTCCTGCACTTGCGAACCTTACCCCTTCACAACAACTCTGATTTCCATCAATTTCTAACTCCATAAGATACAATCCCAGTTATTGGGATTACGGTTCATCCCTAACACTTCCCATTCACGAATTCATTCACATTTTCCCCTTAGATTACTGCCACTATAGAAATTCCCAATTCATCAACCCTAAGATAATATTCCTATTGTTTCATCCAATTTAGCCATCAATTAAATGAATTTCAATGATGTTTGACATCCAATCACCACTTAACCATTAAAATTTGTTTTCCCTCCTATTAGAGTCATCCCAAAACATCCAGAACATCAAAATCGAACCAAAATTGGTTCGCGTCGCCTGGCGGGTCAATTTCAATCGCCAGGTCGTTCATAGGAAAACCCAAAACTGGGTTTCGTGGCTTGCATCGCTTGGCAGTTAGGGACGTGCCGCCAGGTGGTTCCTTTGTAGGAACCCAAAATTTCATATAATTGGGATGCGTCGCCTGGCGTGGTTCATCACCCGCCAGGTGATTTCTGGAAAATTCCAGAAACACAAAGAATACATGAAATAAGCGGTGTATATGCATCCAATTCAATATACAATTCATACAATTAATGACGTGAAGTAAAACGCAGGGTCCAGCTCCCCTAACCTGGATTCCTTAGCTTATTATTTGGACTTGTTGTGAGTTCCATCTTGATCACCAACGATGTTCCTTTGACTCTGTCTCAATGCAGTTCCTTGCTTCCCTCAATTCTCCCTTACACTCTCAATTTTTGTATACCTAAGGTTATGCAACAATAACATTCCCTAAACCACTCTTTCTTTCTCTTAATTGGTCATTAATTATGGTCTTAATGAGAGGTAAATGGTATAAAACGAAAATACCATTAAACTTGAGTTTAATGCCACTCATTGGCAATTCTATGATGGTTTTCCAGCCCCCCTGGCTACTAGGGTTTCCTTGTCCTTTCACATTCATGCCAAAGGAAATTTTGGCAAAAAAAAAAAGTTTAATTTGGATTCACTCAAACCCCAAACCATACCAAAATTTATATTAATGCATAACCATTCAACTAATTCATGTTTCGTGATAATTTATATAATTTTATGATTATATTATCATTCATCATGATCCCGCACATATTTAAAATAATAATAAATTAAATAGCACATAAATGACATACATAAGACTTGAACCCAAGTCCTCTCACACAATTAAAGTAGTCTCAACCACTTAAACTAGTACTTTTGCACATCATAACAATCTGCATTAAATGTCTTAAAGACTTCTACTACCCGCATTTATTAAATAATTATTTAATTAATTATTTAAATTTCTCGGATCTTACAGTGTGATTCACGAATTTGACTACAACAAGTCCAATCCGCAAATTTAAATGGAAAATGATATGTTAACGACCCAAATTTGACTACTTATCTTACTACCTGACTTGGTATTTCATATTTGATTTTTTAATTTGTTTTATAAAAATTCACGGTGGCAGCAGTTAGGTTAAATAATTTGCAACTCATTTTTCATTCGTATGCTCACAATACCATTACATTTTCTCTCTCTCACAAAACCATCCCGCCACAATGGAAACCAAGAAGTTTCAGCTTCGTTTCTCGCTCACCGACAGCGCGACATGTCGGAGGTGCTGGATCCGACGGTTCGGTTGATGTATCTGACCAACGAAGGAGACTTAGACGGGATTGAGGAACTGTTGGACACAGGAGTGACGCCAATTTCACCAACTTTGACAGCCGCACTACGCTCCACATCGCTGCCTGCTAGGAACGCACCGACGTTGTTGACTTGTTGCTACGACAAAACGCTGAAGTTGATCCACGAGACCACTAGGGCAGCATCGTAATTTCACTTCCCGTCCTCTTTCATTATTCGTCTTGTATGTTGTCACTGATTTTTGGATTAGATTGTTTAATAGCCTCTTGTAGATCCAATGTACTATAAAAACCATGACGTCGTGAAGCTTTTGGATAAACACAGTACAAAACCTTTGGTTAGTCTCTTGTTTTCCTTTTTCTTGTTTATATTAGATGTAAAATTGTTTGTTATTCGTCTCAAGAGTTTAGTTAACAGGTGGTTTTATAGGCAATATTATCTTCGGATAGACTTTTAGGAATTTTATTATAAAAGTGAAACACAATTAACATGCATAGTCGATTGGTGATTGGATAACAATGTAAAGTTTAAACTGCTCAGCATAGATTTGGACACTTCAATGTTACATTTATGTGAAATCCAAATCTTTAATTAAAAAAACAAGAACATAGTTACAGAATTTAAATAGTAAAATGTGGATATTTGAATACATTTCATTCGTTCTTTGCTGGTTGCTTATTTATCATTTCCCAATTTCTTTTCAATCCTAAAAGTGTGTCCTACTTTTGTATATACTTTTGTATGTTTTCTATTTAACCCTTATGTGTTTTCTTGCATCTATTATTGTTGCATTCATGGTTAATCTATTACCCAAACAAAAAATTTGCTTATTTATATTATCTACCGTTTCCATATTGTGATTCAACTTTTACAATCTGACAGCCTATGGTGAAATGTTTGCCTTTGTTTTCTCCTCTCCCCCACAAGCATATACTAGTTTCCATTCTCTTCTTTCCCTCCAACTATACTCTCTTGAAGTGTTGTTTTCATGCTTAAAGTTCATGTGAACAACCCTTTTAGTTGCATTTGTGTTTTTGTTTCTATTGATAATGAGCCAAAGAAGCAAGAATTGTGGAGGCATGAAGCAGAGGATGTTTTTGTTTGTGGGTTTGGTGATATTGAAATGGGTTAGTGGTATTCACTCTTCACATAAACTTGCTTACTTTGACATTAATCTAGTAGATTAATTAAATGGAAAAAAATATTTTAGTCTCCTTTCATGGAATGGAAACTTTTCTTCATTTTTAAATGTGATTCACAATTTGAAAACTAGAAATAATTAAGTAGTTATGAACATAGGTTTTAACGATAATTATTTATTGATTTTATTGTTTATTTATTGACACACTCCATAAGTGAAAGTAGATATTGATCATCCCAATGATTAATGAGAAAAAAAAATGATCAATTCTCCTTAGTTATAGTAATTATATGTGATCCTATTTGTTTGAGAGCAAAATGGAAAGGTCTTACGATGTTAATTAACATGTTATCATAAAGAAAATGTAACTTAACAAACTTGACAAATGTTCTTGGAGGTTTCCTTTTAAAAGACATTCGTAAATAAGTGCTTTAACATCACCTTCATCACAATACCCGACAAGAGAAACCACATTTCTATGATGAACAAGTGTTACAAACTTTGCCTGCATTTTAGAAATGTTTAATATCTTAACTTAATGAAAAATATATTTGTTATGCAAATTCAAGAAAAGAAGAAAAAAATAGGACTATTTAATCAATTGTTCCATCTAACCTTTGACTTAAACTCTTTATAACCTTGATTTGATGACAGAGAGAGTTTCTTTATAGCAACTTGTTCACCACTTTGCAAAGTGCCAAGGTAAACTTCACCAAATCCACCTTTTCCAATGATTGTTTTGAAACCATCTAACCTCTAACTCACCTTATACTTTTTTATTTTTTGTGCTTTGTTTTATGATAGGATATATTAGGCATTGTTTATGGTATGATGAAATTTATGTTCTGTTCATGGTTGTCCAATATGTGGTGGAACATGGGTTCATGCTATATAGTTGGCTTCATGCCAAAATTCATGAGTTTCTCACTTGGTCAAGGAAAAAGGAGATATTTGGAGTGATGAACTCAACAACTAGTGACCAAGCAACCGAGTGTTAAAATAGATGTCTAGCGTTGTTCTAGATAATATAATTTAGCTTCCTCACCAACCTTCAATATCTCCATCATAATATTGTTTCTATTTATCATATTTAGTTGAATTTCTTTAGCATATTTTAGCCATCATGAAGAAACTGATCTTAATTCTGTTGTGGACAAAAGAAGAGGTACAAATACTTTTACATCTTAATCTTTCTTCAATACAGAATGGTAGAATTAGGAGTACATGAGTTATTCTAATTTATGACATTCTTCTTCTTAATTTCTCTTTATAGATTGGTATGTAGAATTGAATTTATCATTTTCATTAAAATGGCTAGATTTCTTTTTAGTAGAATGTAAATAGTCTAGTATCTTTTTTCCTTGGAAAAATATTATTAAATTCATTCATGGAAGGGAGTTCAATAACAAAGCTATAAACAAGACTAGTTATTCACGTTTCAAATTATAAGAACATTACTTTTAGTGTAATGTGGTTTCTATTTGCATCAAGCTTGAATATAACTTGTAAATATTCTTTTCTTTTGAATAGGCCCTTGGTCATTTGAGTAATTCAAGTTCAAGTTCCCAGGCCTAATGTGAAAGAAGAAAATTCGTTTTGTCAACATGGTGTATTTTCTTTTTTTATATTTACTTTGTATTCCTCAATACTTTATCAAATCATCAATAAAATTATTTTTGTAATTTTTTGTGTACTTTATGAATTTATATATTTTATTTATCTTTTATTATAAAAATAATTTCATTAAATTAATAAATTATAAATGTAGATGGGTAATTATAAATAAAGGAGGCTTCAAACTCCCACAAAATAATAGACAAGATAATAGTCAATAATAGAAAAGGTTAAGTTAAAACCTCCGCAATATAATTTGGATAGTAGGGGTCTTTCAACATCTCTGCAAATGACTTGTGGAGACTCTAACTACGGAGGCGTGAAAATTACTCACACCACCAACGGGATACTTATAAGCCAAGTGAAGAATGAGAAAGATTTTGTTCCAATTATTTAACGTAGGTTAGCATAACTGCACACCTTGGTTTGCACTTAAATTCAGGATGAGAAGTGACACAACCATTTATTGAAAATGGGTTCACCTTATACCAACCCACCTCATCCACGAAGCAAACCTGTTAAATTTTCAAAACTTAAGGGCTACTAATTTCATAAGAGTGAGGGAAAACAAAGTAATGTAGAAAACTGCAGGTTCACACTTACGATAACACAATTTTGCACTTAAACTGGAAGTTTTTATTATGCAATACGTATGGCACAATCTGCAAAATTTAAAAATAAAATTCCTTAGTACTTGGTGTGGGTTAACTTTATTAATGAAGTGTATAAATTACTCATGCCACCAATGGGATACTTATAAGCCAAGTGAAGAATGAGAAAGATTTTGTTCAAATCATTTAACGTATGTTAGCAGAACTGCACACCTTGGTTTGCACCTAAATCCAGGATGAGGAGTGACACAACCATCTATTGAAATGGGTACACCTTATACCAACCCACCTCATCCACAAAGCAAACATGTTAAATTCTCAAAACTTAAGTGCAACTACTTTCATAAGGGTGAGGGAAAACAATGTAATGCAGAAAAGTGCAGGTTCGCATTTACGCTAACATGACTTTGCACTTAAACTAGAAGTTTTTAATATGCAATATGTATGGCACAATCTGAAAAATTTATAAATATAATTCCTTAGTACTTGGTGTGAGTTAACTTTATTAATGAAGTGTATAAATTACTCACGCCACCAACGGGATACTGATAAGGCAAGTGAAAAATGGGAAAGATTTTGTTCAAATCATTTAACGTAGGTTAGCAGAATTGCACGCTTTGATTTGTACTTAAATCCAGGATGAGGAGTGACACAATCATCTATTGAAATGGGTTCACCTTATACCAACCCACCTCATCCACAAAGCAAACATGTTAAATATTCAAAACTTTAGGACTACTACTTTCATAAGGGTGAGGGAAAACAATGTAATGCAGAAAAGTGTAGGTTCGCACTTACTCTAACACGACTTTGCACTTAAATTGAAAGTTTATATTATGCAATACGTATGGCACAATCTGCAAAATTTATAAATATAATTCCTTAGTACTTGGTGTGAGTTAACTTTATTATGCCACCAACAAGATACTTATAAGCCACGTAAAGAATGGGAAAGATTTTGTTCAAATCATTTAACGTAGGTTAGCATAACTGCACGCCTTGGTTTGAACTTAAATATAGGATTAGGAGTGACACAACCATCTATTGAAATGGGTTCACCTTATACCAATCCACCTCATCCACAAAGCAAACATGTTAAATTTTCAAAACATAAGGGGCTACTACTTTCATAAGGGTGAGGGAAAACAATGTAATGCAGAAAAGTGCAGGTTTGCACTTACGTTAACACGCCTTGCACTTAAACTGGAAGTTTTTATTATGCAATACGTATGGCACAATCTGCAAAATTTATAAATATAATTCCTTAGTACTTGGTGTGAGTTAACTTTATTATGCTATCAACGGGATACTTATAAGCCAAGTGAACAATGGGAAAGATTTTGTTCAAATCATTTAACGTAGGTTAGCAAAATTGCCCACCTTGGTTTGCACTTAAATCCAGGATGAGGCGTGACACAACTATATATTGAAATGGGTTCACCTTATACCAACCGACCTCATCCACAAAGCAAACATGTTAAATTCTAATGTATTGAATCATACATAGTGGGCTGATTGCCATCATTGTTGTTTGGGCTCACTCAGCTTAGTGATTTAATCCTTGCGGAGAATAAATTGGTTGGGGAAATACCTGATAAAACCAGTAGACTTTCTAATTTAGCATATCTGGATTTTTCTGACAACTCGTTGAACGGAATGTAAGGCCCTCTTATTTCAGCACCAATATTTAAAGGTTGCGCCAAAATCTAATGGGCCTAAGCGCTGGCCCATAGGGTGTCCAAGGTCCCTAAGACAGCCAAACCCCTCTCGCTTCTATCATTCTTACAAAAATAGTACTCTCACACTCTCCCTTTTCTCCACAAAGGCTCCGTTAGGGTTTTGCTTCCGCTTTCCGTTAAGCTAGAAGAACTCTGTTTATTCCATGTAAGTTAACCTCCTAACTAATGTTCCCACTGTTCTAGCTCTGTGGTCTGGGTTCCAACTAAGGTTTCTCTATTTGACCTTGTTCCCTCTATGTTCCACTAATTTCCAGCTCACTGACTTGTCCCTAGAGCTGATATGCTCCGCTGTTTGGTGTCAAACTCTTTTTACTAGCTCTTTCTAGGTAAGGGAAGCTAGGTTTTCTTAGTTTAAATCGATCTTTACCTATTTTTGGGTCTGTTTCGTATTTTCGATGTTTGGGTGGTATGTAAAAAGTTATGAACGTGATATGTGCTTTGCTATGGTTGATTATTGGTGTTGGCGTGTGTAACATCCCGTTAGGATATTACGGATTTATAAATAAAATAAAGAAAATAAAATAATCAGCGCATTTAATAATACCTCATTTTCCCAAAACGCGGGAAAATTTAAAATTCATTAAATAAGCAAATAACATTCATAACCATCCGTTATAGAACCAAAAGAACAATGTTATAAAATCACCCATCAGGGTTTACAACTGTTTCCAAAAGCAATAAAGAAAACATAAGAATTCCCTAAGTCGAACCCCTCTCCGCGACTAAGCGTCACCTGAGCCACCTGTATCAACAACATTTGCTCCCGTGTACCGCGTACACGATCATTATCAAACACACACAGATAGGGTGAGCTTAACAGATAAATCATATATATAATGTTCACATAAATATATATCTACATACACACATATCACGGTACATAACTTAACATCCCACATGTTTTATACTTTGACTCCTACCATCTGACCCCCAATCAGAACATTCGTGTTCTACTCCGTCGAAATGATTACTTCAAGGTGACTTGCTGCCATACCTATCGGCCACAACCGATAGAGCACGTGCCGGAAAACATGCTACGGATCATACACTGTAACGCCTGGTAGAGTTTCCATATATGAACATAGTCCGTATTGTCCCAAGACTACCTAACTCGTCAGCCAACAACTAAGGAGGACAATCTATCTGGACCCATCCGTACTGGCCACAACCAGCACACTCGTACCGGCAACACTCGCCAACCCAAGCCACAACTCAAGGGTTCCTCGTGTTCATCCGTCATCCCGAGCCACAACTCAAGAGATGCTATTCCGAGCCACAACTCAAGGAATACCACGTGCTTAACCCCTATCCCGAGCTACAACTTAAGGGATACGTTCTGAGCCACAACTCAAGGAACATCAGCAATCCCACCTTTAAAGCACCACTAGTCGCGTTGTAGATCACAAGTACAAAACCACAACTCCAAGCTGCAACAGTACAAATCGCCTGGTAGGGGACACGTGCCACCAGGCGCTGCCAGCTCCTAGACCGCTTGACGTGTGTCGCGTACCGCCAAGCGCACAACGCCTCAAAAACTCCCGTCGCTACAGGTATCACCTGGCGGTATTACTCTCACCGTCAGGCGCCTACGTAACAGTGGCTCACTGTTTACACAAATATCGCCTGGAGCCACAGACCCGACCGCCAGGCGCTGCACTATCAGGTTCTCTCTGATTTCCTCTCTACCGCCTGGCGGAGTCGTTCCCTCCCGCCAAGCGCTATACCAGAACAGCTTGTTTCTGGTTTAATACCTATAATGATCCTTCATTCCCTTCCACGGACCTCGCCATCCCTTACTCCACACCGAAGCTTAAGATTAAGGTCAATATTACCTGTTATCATCATATTTAATCCACTCCTACCCACACAAAACAGAAATTGTTCCTCATAATATACTATTGGTCATGTTATGCATGTGATTAATCATCTCAATCTACTATCTTAGACTCTAACTGGTTTATGTTCGATACCCATCCAACCTTAGTTGTGCTTTATACTTCATTCCGAATTAAAACCTATTTTCAAACCTCACGACCCACTCGTGATTTTCCATTCTTTATCGTTCACAACGTGTTATCCCACTCAAAATATATCAAAGAGAAGCCTTTTCATTGAATTACCCTTTATTATTTCATGACCAGATTATCATCGCATCTAACCCAACTTAACGCACTCCAAACTCTCCCACATGCCCCTGATTTCCACGCTGCCACCTAGCGGTATCCTCTAGCCCGCCAGGTGGTACATCAGACTTGGGAAATTCCAGGTTCTGTTACAGCCTATCACATTTTCTCCCATTCTCTTGCTGTGTTTCCTGTCAAATATTCTCTGAGTTCACACTCTCACTCACTCGCAGGTAGACTCATGTGTAGTTCCCCCCTCAATCTTTACCACTTTCTCCCTTACAATTTCAACGTCAATTGGTCTAATAACAAGGTCTCCTTTCCTTCCAACCCTAACACTGTTCCATTACTTATGCAGATCACTCAAGCCGAAAATCATCAAAATACCACCTCAATTATGTTATAACCACAAATCTCCAAATTTTCCCCTGATTAGAATCATCCCAGGAAGCATAGAATCAAAAATCGCGTCAACAGACTTGCGTTGCCTAGCGGAAATTAATCACCGCCAGGCAGATCATGAAATAAGCCCAGAATTTAGCCATCCATTTGCGTCGCCTGGCGGTACAGGGTTTCACCGCCAGGCCCTGCCCTTAGAAACACCCCAAAACTCATATAATAGGCATGAGCCGCCTGGCGGCTATGTGTGGCCCGTCAGGCGGTTTCTGAAAAATTTCCAGAAATCAAAATTTCATAATCAAAATGAGATTCATGCATTCACATCATCATATCATTCATGGAGTTTAATATAAGCACAAAAATAAACGGAGTTCAGCTCCCCTAACCTGGATCCTTTTGCTAAAATTTGGTTTGCTTTGAAGGACTCTAATGATCACCACGTTTCCCCCTTCTTGATATGCTCCCTCAATCCTCACCAGAATCTCACTCAAACCTCACCAATCTCTCTGATTTTCGTGCTCTAATTTAGGTTGCTATTCCAGCTTGCCAAAACCTTCCCTATGACCACTTTTTACCCTTTTAAACTTGGCTTTTAGTAGAGTTTAATTATCCAACACGAAAATTTACCTAATGGTACTATTAATTACCATTAAATTTACCTTTAGGATCTGTTTTTCAACTACCCAAGGCTACCTCTCAACTATCTAGGGTTTTTTCCAACCTTTCATATTCAATTCAAAGCCAAAATGCCAAAAATGCCAAAAATAAAGTTTTTAGTTTTGTTCTCCAAGGTTTGAACCCATACCCATTCATTCACCAAACAATTGCACAACCAATTCAACCAATCATGTTTCATGCTTAACAAATCCAATTCAGACATCATATCATACCAGGACATGATTACATATATTTAAATAATAAAACAACCACAAAAGTTAGCATACATAGGACTCGAACCCAAGTCCTCTCACACAATCAAAGTACTCTTAACCACTTGAGCTAGTACTTTTCCACATCATATCAACCATAATTTAATGTCATAATCATTTCCCCACCCCCATTTATTAATTAATTATTTATTTAATTAATTAAATTCTACGGGTCTTACAGCTTGTGTGAACAGTGGAGGGTTCTGGTTTTCTCGCCCAAGCGAGCGTATCTCGCCTAGGTGAGATTAGCAGCAACTTGCCCAGGTTGTTTGCGCAAGTTGTCGCTCAGGCGACGAGCTCTGTTTTGAGCGAGAGTCTATCTCGCTCAGGTGAGGAGGTCTCGACTAAGCGAGAGAACGTGCAAGCCATTGTTCCTCACTTCTCGAGCTCTCACCTAGGCGAAAGGAGCTCGCTCGAGCGAGAAACCCTCTCTCCTGAGCGAGACCTTTCTACCTGAGCGAGGAGTTGGGCAAGAATGCATTCTTGTTTTGTTAGTTCTCTGTTCTTGGATGTTTGGCACCTGATTGATTGAATCACTATGTTAAAGCATGAAGTGTGTGAATATGCATGAGTAAAGATGATTTATAAGTGGTGAATGATGAGTTTGGCATGATCTCAGTATGGAATATAAATGAATGGTTGGTTATATATGTGGTCATGGATTTGGTATGAGCAATAATGTTATATTGATGGATGAAAACATGGTTTTGATTTGGTTAAGACGTAATTTCATGATAGTTTCGTGGTGGTGCATCATTAGTTAGGACATAATTCCATGAATCTCTAGGTGAGATCTCATGGTGGTGCCATAGTTGGTCAGGACGTAATTCCATGACCCCTGTTAGTGGGAGTTCATGGTGGTGCCTCATTTATATAATTTAGTAAGGATTCAAGGTAAGGATTGCATCCTGACACTCTAAAGAGTTAGTTAGTCT
>Ga0099822_1010092_pt1 | contig 11770 bp, 8 predicted proteins | sample CowpeawhiteBW_FD_76839 | JGI IMG/M metagenome (GOLD analysis project Ga0099822, IMG submission 76839) | Root nodule microbial communities of legume samples collected from California USA - Cow pea white BW | ecosystem: Host-associated > Plants > Roots > Nodule | place: USA: California | collected... | reverse complement strand
CTCTTCTCAATAACAAACTCAAACTTCAATTTCATTTTCATATATATTTGTAAGTGTAAAAGATAATGGTTACTCGAAGAAAGCCAGTGCCATAATCTCTGAAAATATACGAACAGTCATCTTGGGCCGAACTTTCCTGCAAAAAGATACTAATTTAGATGAGAAATTATGGAGAAAAAAACTGAGTTAAAAAGTATATTAAAGCATGAGTGTAGTAGGAAGATATATACCTTTCAAGAAGAAAGGCGAAGGGAGCGAGAGTTATGGAGGCTATGGCGTTACGGTAGACAATGAAGACGTAATGGCTCATTCCCTTCTTTATAGCATCCATGGCGAATATGAACATGCCAGCAGAACCAAATTGAACTGCCACTAACATCAGATACGGTCTTGAATTTCTCAACCACGTACCCATCTTTCTCTTCTTGATAACTCTCTCTTCAACACAATCTGTGTATCACAAAGTGAAGCTGCTTATGCTTGCTTTTTGTTTATCTGCGAAACCAATGCACTCCATCTTAATATTTATACCCAACACCTCAACTTAATTTACTAATGTCTCCATAATCCTAAAAGTTGCTATATATTCTCCATAAATATTCGTTTTGTTTTTTCTTTTAAGGAAATTTTCATTCAAAGGAAAATCTTAGTTAAGCACAGGGTAATATATATTTATTTATGATAAAAAATAGTTTTTTAATTATATTTGAAATGGAAGATGCTAAGAAAAATACAGTAAAACTTCCATTCAAGAACACATTTTACTGTCAAATATGGATGAAATAATAATTTTAAGTTTTAAAAAATCGAGATGTTGAAATGTGATCGAAAAAATAGCGTTAAGAATCCAGGTATCAATCTAAGTCTCACGTTGGATAGAAATATGAAAAAGTGAAGCATTAAAAATAAAGATCCATAAATTCATTATTTTAAAGTTTTTAGTTAAAAATGATGTCAATGACTTATTAGACTCAAATCTCATTAATATTGCCTCTCTCCGATGAAACTCTTTTTACATATCTAACAAATAGAAATAAGATAGAAGGTAGAAAATATGATAAATTATTATTTGATTAGAAAAACACTTTATATGATCCCCTGAGAGTAAAAGAAAAAAGCGAGATGAAAGAGTTATGCGGACTAATGATGTATGTTGGCGTATAAGGTCCGCGATTAGGTTCGAATTGGTAGAATTCCACGATCAAAATATCTCTGTCTTTCTTTTATTATAAGTAAATTACTTTTTCAAGAACAGAGTATATAACTCATATTCAAAACATTTAGGAGGCTAAATCAGAGGAATGAAGACAAAGCAAACTAAAGGTTAAATGCCTAATTAATAAGAATAGAACAAAGAATAGTTTTTCAAGAAGAGTATCTAACTCATTCAAAACATTTAGGAGGCTAAATTAGAGGAATGAAGACGAAGCAAACTAAAGGTTAAATGCCTAATTAATAAGAATAGAACAAAGAATATTTTCTTCTGGATTGGCCTCTACTATCTACAAGTTGTTGTTCATATTTTCTATCCCCATATTTCATGATGAACATTCCAACCTTTAACTAGACATTCATAATCTCAATTTAAGCATTCTTTTTATCAATAAATTTCTTAGTTTAAGCAGAGAGAAGCAAGTTCCTTTCATCGAAGAATTTGGATCTTGCAAAAGCATGAGCATATGATTTTCTTAGAAAAATATATTAAAAAGGTTTCAGGGAAATTTGATACAGAAAATTTTAAGTTTCTTAGCACTCTACTTATCTTACAAGTGAGAAAGGGAAAGAAAAAAATGTGGAAAATTCTATATTTATTTGCAATTGGTAGTTTCACGTATGTCATGTTTTTATCGGTAAAAAAAATATATTAATAGTAAAAGAGTTGGGGTTGCTCTAAACCTTTTACGGATACAAAAAGTTTGTTCAAAAAATGTCAAGATCTAGCATTACATATCAAACAATGTTAAAAAAAAAAATGTTATGTTGTGTACAAGTTATGATGTTACTCATCTTAAATGTTAGAAATCTATAAATTGGATATCCAAACATTGTCTTTGGACGAGGAATTTCAAAAATTATAAGAAATTGAAATATATAGTATTTAAATTATTTACAACTAAATTTTCTTCATTTTTTAAATAGTTTGTTTGGACAGAGTAATTGAAATATTTTATATTTCAATTTTCTTGTTTGGATAAAACAACTTAATTTTATATTAAAGCAAACTCAATTCTATCATTCGACCCGAGTTGACTTGTCTCGACCTTCAGACCATGTGGGCTTGGATCGACTTTTGACCCAGGTTCACTCGGCTCGACCTTTGGCCCAGACCGACTCGACTCGATCTTCGGCCTGACCCAACTAGACCTTCGACCCGACTCAGGCCAACCCAGGGTTGACCTTCGTTTGGTCCAGCCCGACTCGGCCCAGGTCAGGCCGGCTCGACCTTTGGTCTGGTCAACTTGGCTTGACCTTCGACCCCGAATCGACTCATTTCGACCTTTTGCTCAGCTTAACTCGATTCTTTGGATCTATAGACTTTTTTAGTCCTAACTAATGGACAATTCCACAACTTAAGAGAATTTCAATTTCCTTCTTTTTTTTAGTGAATTTCAAATTCTACTATTTTAGTTATCAAATTAAAATTCTTCAATTTCAATTTTCTTTTAATTTTCTCGTCCAAACATGTCATTCTCCTTAAAAGAATTTCAAATTATATCGAAACACAATACAAAAGTATTTAGGTTGTTTTCTTGATAATCTTATAAAAGAGTATTACAAAGCTATATAAATTGAATACTTACACATCTTAAAAGGTAGTCTATGCTTGGTAAGCAATAAACCTATGTTAAATGATTACACAAATACAAAAATATTTATGTGAATTTTAGGAAATCTTCTAGTTATAACAATCCAAACTAAAAAAGCATGTTGCTTTATCTTAATGAAATAGACCAGGTTCACACATTAAAAATAAAGTTTTAGTAATTGTTGATTTTTTTGTTTTGTTTTATGGATCATATAATAATATAAGAAATAATTGATCTGAGAAATAGTATCATAATATTGATCAACAACAATAAGATGTAAATTCAATTCATATAAAGGATCGATTCTACCTCTAACATAAGTTTGAATTTTTTTTGTACGGGATACTCAATTTTTTTTATTTAATATGTTAGACTTACATTTAAATTTTCTACACTTAAAATACAATATTATTACATATAATCTAAGCATAGCATATCATAACATGCCACCAGATAACATGTTGAGACTACACCACATCTTTTTTCTTAATTAAAAAATTAGCAAGTGAGTGTATTAATTAAATTCTATGAAAGGAACAGATCCTAGCTGAAATAGTTTCACATCTTAATTTGTTCTTAAATTTTACATAATTCTCACTTTGCAATTAATTTCCTTTTATTAATTGATTAGAATTATTTATGTATAATGCAATTATTATATTAAGTATTACCTGTTCTTTAAGTTTCTCATTGGTTAGTAGTTGGTTTATTCTTTTTAAAACTTACATATTTATCATTATTGGGTTAATCATAACGAAGTTTTAGGGTTCCGAACTGCAAATAGACCCACCCCAATTTCTTTCATTTATTTTATAAAAATAGTATAAAGAAGGAGAGAATCTTTTTCCTTAATTATTAATATAGTGTGGGACTTACTTAATGTTATAAGTTTGGTTGGCTCAAATAGAATATTCCGATGTACTAAGAATTTCATATAGTATTTAGTTTCCAATTCATTTTCTTCTCATTCTATTTTCGCTCCTAGTACAATCATCGTGGCCCAAACAAACGCAAAACAAAATTGGGCTCCGCTGCTTAGCCCAATTGTCACACTGTAAACATTTATTAATTGTAGTCACAAATATTGAACGTCTCCATGGGTTGAAAAAAAAATTCAATTCGTTATTGTCATTTACACCTATTTAATTAGCTAATTTAACCCCATTATTCCTTAAAAAAATCACCTGCTATCATATAAATTAATTTTTAATTTATTATTTTCACACATACAAAAGTTTTAACTTTTGTCAAAAAACAATAAAAAATATCACGGCTTGTCAATGTTGTTACTGTTATTATATATTTATTAATGTATTTTGATCCCAATCATTTTATATGCAGAAGTATATAAAATATTTTTTATTGCTATAAAATAAATGCAAATATAGATCATTAATTCACATTTTAGTGATTAATGAAAGGCGATTTTTTAAGTGGTTTTGGGACAATTGGAAGTGATTAAGTTACTGATTGTGACAAATTAGAGATCTTGTAGTGGGGAGCAAAAAAACCACCAAAAGAAAGTAAAAGAAGCATAGAAATGGACTGAACTATATTTTATTGCTTTGTTGACGAAAATAGCAAAGGAATTGAAATGGTGGACCAGGAAAGAAAATAGAGAATCAAAGTAAAATTATGAAATCACAAATCTCAAAGAAAGTAATATTATATCTCTGTTTGATTAAGAAGAAACAATACCGGTTTCTTTAAATAAAATTCTAGATTTTGTTAGGTGAGATTTATATATTTACTTATATATTTATATATTGAAAACTCATTTGGTATATGACTTTCAACATATTTCCTTCGAATCGAGACATATACATATTAAATTTGAGAATAGACATTAACGAATAGTCTAATAAGGATCCAATAATAAATAAAATAATAAGTTTAACAAATAACAAATTTTTTAATAACGAGTGACACAATAAATCCAAAAAATAATTAATTTCTTTATGATAGGCTTTGACCAATAACTATAATATATGATAAAGAGTGAACTTTAAGTTTAACTTAACCCAATAAAACTGGATTGTAAAGTGAGATGTACATTTGTTTATATACAATAATCTGATCTTAGTTAATGTAGGACTTACAACAAATTTAAAACAAAATAAAATTTTAATAAAAGAGGATATTCATTGATAATGAATTATTTTTTTTAAATTATTAATCAACAAAGTTAACAAATACTTCATAATAAATTTATAAAAAATAAAGAACCGATAGCTCTAAGTAAAAGTTATATTTAGCTGATTGCCCTTTTGAAATGTATTAACCACTTTGGAGATTTTTTATTTTTTCAGGAAAGGTATGACTTTAACGATTCTAAGACCGGACATTACTTTTACAAACTATATTAAATAAAATTTTACTAAATGTTTGAACAGTAAATACTTTTTTTTTTCATCAGCAAATTGTAAATACATAACTTATTATTTATATAATGTAGTAAATACATAACTTGTTATTTATATATATTGGATAACACTCTAAACTATTCTATTTAAATTTATGAATGTAATTCTCTTTTTACTTTATTAGAAGTTAGTGTCACACAATCAATTAATTAGTTCAGTCAAAAGGAAGACACTAATTAGTTTATGGATTGAATTCGTATGCATGTAATTTTTTACACAAAATTGATAGTTAAATATCTGTTTTTATTTCTTCTCGTACTATTTTTTTTTTCAATTCCAAAATGAGTTTTGATAGGAAAGAAAATTGAATGGAGTAATTAAGAGGGAATTTGAAATGGAGATACATAACAATTTTCATACATAACATGTTAGTATTTTGAAAGGCAAAAAGGTATCGTTTATAATATTATCTATCGTATAAAAACATTCTACAAAAGGACAAAATTAATCTAAAGATGTGAACTTCTTCTGTCACTTATTAACTAAGAAAAAAAATCCCACTTTATATGCCAACCTTTGGTGAAAAGGAAATTCAAAAGCAAAATCATTTAAAATAAAAAAAGTGATTTATTTATATTTGAAATATCTGGATTTTTTTCCCAGCTACTATTCTCGTTTTGTTTTGTGTGTGAATTATTGATTTCTGTTTCTCATATCAGTGGTCTTTTACAACTTTAATTATGAAAGTGAAATCGTGAAAAAGTTTAGTAGCATTACGGATAAAAAATAAAAATGATAATATATATATATATATATATATATATATATATATATATATATATATATGAATGAGTAATGAATATGAATATATTTTATATGTATATTTAATAAAGCGGGTATGGATAAGTGGTCAACAGCGGATCTTAGAAGGTCTTTAGGTGTGTCATGGTTCCCCAAAATTTTTTAAATTTTATAAAAAGAATTATTTAATTTTTTAAATTAAACTTTTTTATAAAATATAATATTTAATGCTAATAGATAATAAAATATAAAATTAAATATAATAAAAAAATAATAAAATTTATTGGAATATTTTTTTTCCATTTTAGGTTTTTTATATATTATATTCATTTATTACTCTTGCATATCTTTTTTTATTATTTCTTTTAGTAAAGAAATAAAAAGTTAGTCATAAGTTCATTCTTCTAACTTTCATTTCTCATCAATTCTCTTATTCAGATAAAAAATGTAACTCTCTATTGTCTTTTGATTGAAAAATATTAGTTTGATATTTAGTATTTTTTTTCTCTTTTATGAATCTTTTGTATATTTATTTCTTTATGAAGAAAGAAAAGACATGTACTATATATATGTTCTTTCATAACATTCTTTAGATGTGACTTGATTACCATATATTATTTTTTTAGTAATTATGTCTTTCAATTTTTTATTAGATTTTGATAAATTATTTTTAGTCTTAGTATTTTTTTAAAATTAGGTATATAGATGAAGAATAAAATAATAGATTATTTGTTTTAAGTGAGTAAAGGAAAGATACTCGTGAGGATGAAAACAATACAAATTTACTTTTTCATCTATTTTCATGGATGATACTAAGGTTCAAATTAGATAACCCTTCCTTAAGTTTCAAAAGGAATTACAGGTGAGAAGTTTCATATTAATTCTTTGGAACTTATTCCCAAATACCAAAATATTCAAGAGAAGAGATGAAATTAGAAAAATTTATCTAAAATGGGTTCCAAATCAAATAAAACTTCAAAACTACAATTTTTCTAAGGAAAAACATACAAGGAGATTTGAATACTAAATTATATATACTTTTATTATATTAATGACAATGATTAAATATATTAAATTTGAATATATTATTTTGACCCCTTCAAAACTTTTTATCAAGGTCCGTCACTGTCAGTGGCGGATCTTATGTGACATAGGGGAGTCATGGCTCCTCCAATTTTTTATTATTTAATTTTTTAAATGTATTTTAAAATTGTTTTTGTATATTATTAAATTATTTATATTAACTTTTTTATTTTCTTTTTTAAACTTTATGCATGGTTATTTTCAAAACAAAATTGCATCAAGGTGAAATTGAAAAAGTGAAGAAATATTTTGGATCAATCAATTTTTGTTTTGAATAAATTCAATTTCTACTTTTTTTATAAAACAATTTCTTTTTTATATGTGATAAATTTGTCTATTGTGTATCATTCAAATGTGATAAATTTATCGTTTTTTAAATAGATGAGTAGTAATAAATTTATATTAGAAAATTTTATAATAATGGGTAAAATAATTGATTATTTCCTTTTCAAGAGAAATACTTGTGATGAACATGAAAAAAATGCATCTACGTCAATTAAACCTTAATAATTTCATATGAATCCAGTAATTAAAGACAATGAAAAATAATTTTCTAAAGTTTTTATAGTTAGATAAAATGAATTTAAAAAAAAAAAATTGACACCTCTAAATTATAATTTAAATTAAATTTTTTTGAAAAGAACATAATTAAAATATTCAACACCATTTGTTCAAAAAACATATTATATATATATTGATTTGAAATTCTAAAATACAAATTGCTTGTAAATGTTAGGGTTACAAAGTGCTTTCAGTGGAAAGATACAACACCAATGAGATCTGAGTCCAACTACATAAGGCATTGACACCACTTTCAACCCAAAACCTTATAAGGCAATAAATTTATGGGTCTTTATCCTCATATAGTACTCTAGTTTTTCATTTATAGTCAATGTGGAACTTAGACTCACACCTGAATTCCTAACTATAAATATGTATTTACTTAAGTTTTTTTTTTTTGAATGGTATTATTCGTGTTCACTGAGAATTTGGTTTGAGGCTTGAAAACTTGTTTTCAATCCAAAATATTTAATTTAAGATTCAATGATAATACAAAATTTATTTGTAAATTATTTATATCCTTGAAACAAATTTTATATGTAATCTAATTCACTGTATTGCGTATTTATGTGAATATTAATTAATAACTAGTACACTTCTTCCAAATATATAGATTTATTAGAAAGTCTAAGATAATCTTGAAATTTTAAGGCTTGCAATCTTAGCTTGCTTTCAATAATGTAAAATGAGAATACCGAAAATGAAGGTGAATTAAAGTGGTGTCTGTTTAAGAAATAAATATAGTAAAGAAGTAAAAACTGCGGAGAATGTAAACTAATATAAACTGACGAGAAAATACAATTTGTCACACCACTTTATATAAACTCACGAGAAAATGCAATTTGTCACACCATTTTGAATATACAAATAACATATTTTATTTCTCTATCTTTTTGACAGTTAAACCAAAATAAAAATATAAAAAAATTTACAAAATGATTAAGATAACTCTTTAAAGTCGTTTACTTTTGCATTAGTTATGTCCACTAAGTCAATGCTTGCAAGGATTACTTCTATTCAATGTCGTTTTGATTCGTGTAAGTTTTCCTTTGATCTTGTTCTTCTAATGATTCTATTAATAAACCGAGTTTTCCTTTTTCTTTATCATCTCCTTACTATTCTTAATTGTCTTTCTTTAACTTGACAATTTCTCGATATTTTACATAGTAATCCACTTCTTGATATTCTATCGCTTGACTTCTTCAATTTCTTCATATCCTTCGATTTCTTTGGCTCAGCCATTTTTTTATATCGATATCCTCAACAAAATGCCCTAAGAAAATATAATTTCATGACTCTAATGAGAAATGGTTTCTTGATCCTACACACCTATGCATCGATTAACTAAATTTATTTATAAATAAAAATAGACTTGTGAAGAGGATAAAATGAGACATTTTTTGTATATTTAATTATATATAAACTAATTTGATGAATTTATGAAAAAAAGTTATTGTTTTCACGTACTTGATGGGAAAAATAAAATAAAGGGTATTGTGATTGGTCCATTAATACGTGTGGTGTGATGGTGCCCTCGCATGAGCTCAGAAGTACTTGAGCATCTAGTTTTTTTGGGAAGAATTTGGTACGTAAATGTGCTTCTCTCAAGAAGCCTGCTCTTTCATACCCACTTTTTATGCCAAAATAAACAAGTGGGATGAACGTGGATGGATGCTTAATGTATGAACTCGACATACACGATTAGACTTGTATCAGAATCTCCAACAACTCGAATACATCTTTCCCAATCGAATACTCTATAAAGTTCAATACGGAACCAATTTAGCCAGAAACTCCGTATATAATATGCGGTGACTCGCCCAAAACATATCAGATCACTGCAACAATTATACGCCTTATATCATAAATTCCACTCCCATGCCACCTACAGTGATTTGTACCCTACACCTACTTCATTTTTCTCAAATATGTTGAAAATATTACTTTACGTAAATGTAACGATTACACATATGTAAACATGAGACATATTTATTTCTTTTATCATGGCCATGAACTATAACTAGGTCTTGTTATTGCTATCATTCTTTGGAGCTGTGACAGGTAGCTGACGTTGATCTTGTGGAGAGATAACATTTGCATGGGACGGTGGCATTATCCTTTTCTGGCATTCTTTATATTTTCCCCACACAACAAGATACAGTCCAAGAACCACCACCACTGCTCCGATGATACTGACATCATTCAAGATCAGCACAAAAATAGTGAGGGAGATTAATTAATTAATTACATCAGGTTAATATAATTTTAGAAGATAAAAAAGAGTACACGTAAAATTGAATTATGCAGTACCTTCCAAGGTAGAGTTTCTCAGAGAGGACGATGCAGGCCAAGGTGGTAATGATGATCATTCGAAGAGGATTAAAAGCCGTCACAATAACTGGGCCCATCGATTTTATCACCACGCCTTGTATGTAATACTGAACTCCGGATGAAACTATTCCCTGTAATAGAATTAAGCCAAGAGATTAATGAAAAGAAAACTCATAAGAAGAGCTTGAATTCTATGTTTTTACCGCGTAAGCAGGAGCAAAGAATCGTGTATCCCAAGCAATGGACCAGGCATGAGGGTGGTGGCGTTCTGCGAAGAATGCCACGACAGAACTTTGAAGGGCTCCGACAAAGCAAACCCAAGTAGCCAGGGACATCTCTGCTGGGTATTTTCTCAATGTTATGACCTACATATATATATATGTATGCATCATTCATTCGGAAAATAAATAGATATATGTTTCATTTGGATGTATTGTGTGGTGCATGAACTTACTTGTAATATGTAAAAGGCAGAAAAGCCTGCACAACCAATAAGGAGGAAACATGTTCCTATGATCCAGTGGTCAGTGGTGGGGTTGTTGACGTTCTCCGGTTGGGTGGTCGAAGATCCCATAACACTAAGGGCCGGACCTTTGTACAGTGCCATTAGCAAAGTGCCTCCAAAACTTACTATTGTTCCAATAACTTTCGCTTTACATGTTGTCTCCTTCATCTTCATGTGTTCCAATCTATTCAGTAGTAATAAATTGAATGAATGATTTTCTCTGTGTTCCTTATTAGGGTGGTTTTAGGGAAAGAAAATTTACTAATAATTACCATGACTATGATGTTTGACAAATTTATTTTTAATAACGTTTACTTTTAAATATACACCAAACATTTTTCTTCGCTTTCTAAATCATATCAAACCTTTATTTTTTGGAAAAGAAAATTTAGTAATAATTACTAGGACTATAATCTTTTGACAAACTTATTTTTAATAAAATTTACTTTTTAACATATACCAAACATTTTTCTTCTCTTTCTAAATCATATCAAACATTTATTTTATTTATTAAAGTATTGTCACATGTTTGTCAAAAATTTATTAATATAACTTTTTCAAAACATAATTTTCTTAATTACTATAGTTCTCTTTATAGTTCACGTATGTTATTTCTTGCCTATATATAAAATATTATTTCTGACTTTAATAAACTTGTAATCTGCTCTATTTGTTGTTACATTTTATTCACGTGGATATAATAAGTTTAAATTTCAAAATGAACTTGATAAAGTTGTTATTAGGACTTTGGGTGTTTTTTTTAAAGTCTACCCAGTTTTTTTTTTTTAATATTCTTTAAAAAATTATATCTTTTTTCTTATTTTATATACTAATAATAGTATTTTAATGAAAAACATTTTATACAACATAGCATTAAATTTGTAATAAATTGAATAAAGTGAAAAACAAAATTAGAAATCAGGGTATTTAAACAAAGAAAATTTGCATATTTATTTTCTTTGTTTATTATGTACCGGATAATATTCTTAATCTTTTGTGAAAATTTACAGGAAAATAGAAATGTTCTTTGTAGTTAAAATTATATGATTTACTTGTTGGTTTTGTAATTGATGAACTAGTTTTTTTTTTTCTGTGTAAAAGAATTAAAGCACCCCAAGTGCTTTATTATTAATATATTATTTATTTACCGATAAAAAATGTTTATAAAAAGATATATATATATATATATATATATATATATATATATATATATATATATATATTACAAAATTATTTTTAAAAATATATATTTTTTTTTTTTATGTATTTATGTAATTTTTCTCACATATTTAAAAAGAAATAGAGATATATAAAATTAT
>Ga0099822_1010087_pt1 | contig 11772 bp, 5 predicted proteins | sample CowpeawhiteBW_FD_76839 | JGI IMG/M metagenome (GOLD analysis project Ga0099822, IMG submission 76839) | Root nodule microbial communities of legume samples collected from California USA - Cow pea white BW | ecosystem: Host-associated > Plants > Roots > Nodule | place: USA: California | collected... | reverse complement strand
TTTTATATATGACATTATCTCTCTATCTGATAAAAAATTATATTTTTCTTTTTTTTTATTTATATTTATATATATATAAATATATATATATATATATATATATATATATATATATATTTCCTAAACTGATGAAATTAGCATAATATACTAATAATGGACAATAAATATCAAATAAATTTTAAGAAGCTAAAATGACTTCTAGTTTAAAAATTTTAAACAACATTAGGAGAACAAAATTTTATTTACTTAAATTTTTATACTATTGATTTTCAACCATTTAATATGATTAAATGCATTTAAATTAATTTAAATACATTAAGTATATTCACAATTTTACATATAAATGTAGAGATAGTTCTAATATATATGCAAGATAAAATATATTTATTCTCTATTCATATGGAGCCCTACCTACCTAAATTCATAATTTGCAAAATGTAAAAATTGATCAAATTAAGTGCATCCATTTAATTTTAATGATGTGTAAATTGTTTTTCAATTAAAATTTGTTTCACAATTTTTTAATTTCTTAAAAATGTTTTAAACTACATTGTTTCATAGATAGATTGAATATTTATCAATAAAAGAAGTTATGAATCAAATTGAATTGTTATCAAATGAAATAGATGATTAATGAACTTTTTGTATCTCATTGATTATCTAAATGAAATTTATATAATTTGTCTCTGAAATGTGACACTGTATGTAAGTAATGTGTTGAAAAAAAACAGTTTTGTAGAAATGATTATACGATTTTATTGTATAAATATCTCATTCAAAAACCCCATGGTAATGGACTCAGATTGAGAAACATCACGAGCAACACCAAAGAAAGAAAGACATGTCAGAAGTGCATAATTTTGCTGAGTGTATCATCCCAATACATACAGATGAAAATGTTGTCCCCTAGTTTACATGTCACTCTTTTTCTCTCTCGTTCACATGTTTGGGTCTTTTGGCATGCACTGATCATTTCAGTGTATACCTCTTCAATAATTCAATCATCTTCTTCTACACTATGGGAGTGGTGTGCATAGTCACACACCACAGGTCAAGGGAAAAGACATTGACCCAACAAACAAAGAAAACAAAAGAAAGACACAGATATACATGTAGAGAAACTCACGAGATGCAAAATAAAAAGAAGCCAAAAACAATTAAGTCAAAAGGACAAAAAAGCTACAAATCATATCTATCTACACTCACAACCTCTATAGATATTCTATTTAGAATTTAACCCCACCAACCGCCAAAGTTGGATTTCAAAATACTTTCTCTATCATTTTTTTTTTCCAGAAAATTAACGAAATACAAATAGGTATACGAAACGAAAAAGACCACACAGAGAAAACCATGTTACATGTCAGTTATATGTTTCTGAATTAATCTGATAAATCTACTCCAAGAATAATAGTTATTATATAATTCTTTGCATCTCCAATTTCCTAGGAATAGTTTTATAATGTTTTACTTTCAGTTAAATGTTTCCCTTTATTTTATATAAAAGTATAATATCTCACAGTATATATTATCCCTTTAATATATATTAATCTTCCTTCCCATGCACACTTTCTTTTCGTTATCTTTTAAATAGATGTATATGAATATTCACACACCTTGACAATGACATGATTATAATTTATGCAACAGATAGTGAATTGAACTTTTACTTTAGTAATATTTAAGCCATTCCTCAGTGTTCAGTTCAAGATTAAATAAATGAAGAAAGAAACCACTAATGCTGACTAACTCATAAAGAAAACCATTCAAAGGTTCCAAAGTTCACTGAAGAACTTTCATATGAAAAGACAATTGTCATGTCATTTTATAATACATGTAACTATAGTGAAAAAGCTACACTGAATAGCTTGTTCAGAAATCACAAAGACTCTATTTTAGAAACTGTCATCTCTAAAGCTTTCAAGATAAAATCAAACTAAGTATATTTATTTCCAAACTATGTATAAACACATATATCATCCTAATTTAACAAAAAAATTTAGAAGTTCATAGGTGGTATAAAGAAAAGCAATGTCACCTATTACATCGAGATGAATCGAAAGCAGTTCCATTTTGGCATTCTCCTTTCCATTTCGTCGGAACAGGCTCCATTCCTTCATCACTGAAGCTCAGTGAGTCTGGCCACACACCTGCAAGTAGAACCACAGTGCAGACACGCACATACTAATTAACACATTGCTCACTGGTTTGGTTTGATGCTACTGATTAGTTATATAATTACATAACACATTATTTAGATAAATAGAGTAAAATGAGAACAGCCACACCGATAATTACAGTAATGCTATATTACCTTCATAAAGAAAGGAAAGAAAATTATGAAATCAGATATATTCGAAATATAATGATAAGAGACAGAAAGAAAAGAAACATTGTGGAAAAATGTTGTAAATAACAATCTTTTATTTAATTATTTTCAAGATTAAAGCATAGACATATAAGGAAGATAAAATTTACCACTATCAATCATTCCTACTATGATATCTTTCCCATATTGTGCTCTGCTTAGCAAGTCTCCATTTTTCTGATCTGAGTTTTCTTTCCATGGATTCAAAGGCGTATCCAATCCCACGAATTCCCATGATCTGGTGGTGTGCAAAGAGTAGATCTTTGGCTGGTTCTTATGCACAAAAACCACTCCCTCCATTTCTGTCCATGTTTTCTTTCCAAGGTTAGACATACAGATAAATAAAAAGAGGTTCAAAGAGGAACAAAAAACTTAAAACCAAAACTGTTGAAGAATTATTTAGCTTTACCTGAGAGCTCATTGGCTTCTTTTGGGGTAAGCAATGCTGCAAAACCATTGATACTGTGTTTGTAACTATAAAGAAGGGAAGCTCGTGCTTCCTCCTCAGTTTCTTTAACAGAAAGCAAAAAAGCGTGATGGGTATTCTCAACTTCATCTGTTTTATCACTATGAATGCTGTGATCTCGGAACAACTCAACTACATAAACCTGTGTGAACACGAGAAAGATTGTTTCACATTAGAGTATAATCCACATGGAAAACCAGAAGACAGAGAGTAAAAGAAAAAAGAGTGAGAAGGATATAGTAGATGAAAAATGAAAGACCTGCTTCCTGTTGCTGCATGAGGCCAAGGGAAGGAGAAGGTGGAGAAAAAGTAAGAAGTAAGTTGCTGAATTAGTTCTCTTAATTGCCATTTGTCCACAAATGCAGAATGATTATGATAATGAGATATTTATATCAGAGGTTCCAGGAAATCTCTCAGTGCTCTTATCTGTAGAATCTGGACCTAAGTGTAAGCTTCATTATTAAACGACAAGATTTTAAAGGTATGATATTTTCATAGGTCTTTCCATATAAGACATAACTCTCGTGATGAGTGATATACATTAGATATATGGATAATGTGACTACTGTAGACCTAAATTAGCTTCTGTTGAAGATTCCCATATTAGCAAGATTTGGACGGATTTCATACATTTATAAGGATTTAATAGACTTACATGTAGTTTAGAAAAAGGAAGTATAAATAATACTGTGTATCTTTGTTTTTTTAGGAAATACGTATTTGTTTATTATCTGTTTTGTAAAACTAAGTGAATAAAACCATATATAATGTAAAAAAAAAATGTAGAATGAATAAGAGAGAAACATAAATACATACAAGAAATAAAAACATATATTTAAAGAGTCTGCTTGTTAGCCTTTGTTTCTATAAGAAAATTATCCTAACATATAATCTTTTACTTTATTTTTCTTTCTAGTAGAGTATAATTTCTTTTAAGTAGTTTAATTTTAACGAGTTTCTTGTAATTTTTCAATTAGGAAATAAAAAACATAATTTTTTATTATACAAAAAAGTTTAGTAAAGAGGTTCATCCCATATGTTAAGAATAGATTTTCCTATTTGCTTTCATAAAACAATATTTTCAACAACATTGATTCTAGGCCCTCGTTTTATTTGAAAAATATTAATTTTTGTTATGTAGTTAAATATATAATAGTTAGGCAAAAATACTTAAATTTTTACCGGACAAAAAAATAGTAAATTAATATCATCCCCTGTGAAACTAATAAAGTCAAGGATATATTTATATACAATACAAAGCCCGAGAAGGAAACAAAATATCAAAACAGCATTAGAAGATGAAGTCCACACCTCGCAAAATCCATACATGAATCAACAACATTGGTTTCATTTGATTTACTCAAAATGTTCTTAAAATTGTGGATTCTCAACATATGATGACAAATCTTAAGTATGTGTAAGAAGTAGTTCTGCATTTTCTAATGACGGATTATGATACTTTGATAATTTTTTTTTATAAAGTTTGATAAAATTATTTTTTTAACACATTAATTTTTTCTTTTAAGTCACATCAAATCTTTATTTTATCTATTCCAATCTATTACATGGTGTGTCTCTCGTAATAAACAAAGCACGTATAATTAGAGCAAACACCTAGTGGTGAAGAGATTATTGCAAATTTACTATCTCTGCATATGTTACTACGAATATTTCCTATTTTTGTCAAGCATTTTGCTGAGACCTTTCAGTCTCTCTCTCTTCATGACTTGCTGTTAGGGTCTACCTGCTTTTAACTCTCTGAACTCTCACGATTCCTTGAAGAAAATGAGTTCACACTTATGGATTTTTTTTTTTTTTTATATTTTTCTCGTCCAAGAATTTTTTAACTATTGTAATTCTTTCATGCCTCAAATAGCTAAAAGTTCAAACCATTTCTCAAAAAAAAAAAAAAATCAAGTTTCGTGTCAGTGCTTGTGCAGAGTCCAAATACTGTGCACATGCTCAAGACGCTGATCTGCTTTCATTGGGGGCAGTATAAAGGAAGATTAAAATATTACTTTGGTGCCATAGTGAAAGGATAATTTATTTTCTTTTAAAAAATTTGTCAAAACTTTTTTGGTATTAATATACTTAAGAACTTTTGGTGTTACCTCCCTCCAGTTACATATATATATTGATAAATTGATCTCACTAAGGATGAACTAAATAAGTATCAGTTAGAGATTTTCGCAGCATCACTAAAATATTTTTTTTTTCCATTTGAAATTCAACCGTTTTCATCTTAACCTGATTAACTGTGTAGAACATATGTAGTTAAAAACTACTTCTCAAAAGCTTTGGTCTAACCATTGACTTTTGTAGTTTTTACTGGCAAAAAATAAGTTAGCATTCTTTGTTGGATCATTGGGGCATGCAAGTTTGTAAACGGGGACAATTTAATTCTCAAATATGATTTAGTAGCTAAATTAAAAAAAGAGAGTAAGAATTCATTCCTCAATTTTATTACTAAAAGTTAAATTGGTTTCAAAAAGCACAATTTAGTCTCAAATTAACACTTAAACACAATGATGCAGTGACAAAATTATACTTTCAAAAAAGTGGGGCAAACCATAATATTGAATCCATTGACATGTAGAACTCGCTTACCCGTTTAAAAAAAAACTTGCATTTTTGTATATCGGTTACTTTTTTCCAAACTTCTGCATGAACGTTCAAATTATTGTATGACTGGAAAAGATAAATACTCTGTATTTTTAAATATGAATATGATGAAAATGTTTAATTATCAATTTATCACTTTGAATTTGTTAAAAATTTTCAATTTGTTAGACATTAAAAACTTTATCATAAAAAAAAAAAAACAAGACGAGATAGCCCGCGAGCTCGCACTTATGCAAAGCAGACCAAACTTTTTAGCATGTTCAAAATACAAAACAGACCAATCCAACCCGCATTTTATGAACTAAGTGTATACCAGACCTAAATGGTCAGACAGATATGCAATACCACCCATAACTTTTATACCAAAGGATAAAATCGAGGTAACTAAAAGTTGTTCCCTAAGGCTCTTTTCGCTTGAGAAGATGGATTTATGTGGATTTGTGTAGATGAATATGTGTTTTTTTTAGTGAATTTAGAGGTATAACAAATGGATTTGAAGATGAATTTTGTAAAAGTAAATGAGTGATTTGAGTGATATATTATAGATTAAAAAAGAAGTTATAATAAATAAAGTTTAAAAATGATCAAACTACCCTTTTAATAAAAATAAAATATAATTTTTAAATAAATAAAAAATAATAAATTTTAATAATATTTTTATTTTTATTATTAATTATTATATAAATATATTAATAATAATTATATATATATATATATATATATTAATTATTGTGTTACACATATATATTTTTATAATTATTAATTATTATATACATATATTATTAATAATAACTATTATTAATGACAAACACGTAAATAAGATAAAAAATAAAATATAAAGCGATAAATTAGTAAAATGCAACTTTATTCACTCAAATCCGTTCATCAACGGAAAAATGACGCTTTTATTAAATTTGAAAAATCTTTCATCTCAAATCACCACATTTCACCATAATCAAACATAAATTTAACTAAAAATACATCGCTCCGAATCCGACTAATAATTCAAATCAATCGAGACGAACAGAGCCTAAATATTGTGATGTTCTATTTAATTCAGATATATAAAGAAGACAAAGAAGTAAAATAAAAAATAAAAGGTTTAAAACAAAGTTAATATATTCCCAGAATCACAGAGGGTGAAAGTACTAATGTCAGGACTGACAGGGCATGCGGTTAAAGAAGGAACACATGGTTCAGGGATGGAAGATGTCATTATTTTCATCTAGAAAATTAGAAAAGAAAAAAAATAGATAAAAGAAAACGACTTGAAGATTAAAACATTTGGTATTAGTCCAATTACAGCGGAGAAATAAGATAAAATCATATGGGGAGAACATTTTTTTCTCCAAACTGAATTTAATATAGTGAAGGATGACAACTCTGACATTTGAACAACATTATAGATTTTCCTTCTATCTTCAACCATGTTATGGTTAAAAAAAATAACACTCTCCAATTTTTTCTAAAATAGGGATATAAAGACGTGCCGAGACTCAAATTTCTCTCTTACCAAAGTTTGCATAATTGCTTGCATAAGCAACCGTTCCCCTTAGTGTTTTTAACTGTTTTTGAAGAAAACCTGTGAACCTTTTCGTAGCATTCACGACTTTAGATTCTCTTATTAATAGCTAGAGTGATCTCACTTTCAGCACTTTTAAAAAGTTTAAGCAATCAAATTCGTTTTAACCCCCAATATTAACATCATAAATGATTAAATTTCTACACTTACGAAAATACTAAGAAGCATCACAATTAATTGCTCATGAAAAAAAAAAACTAAAGAAATGATTAAGCAATTATATAATCAAAGAAAGAGCAACGTAAAAAATATTAAAAAAATGACAAATTAGTTAGAACAAGTTGAGATTTTATTTTACTATTACTTCGATGTTAAGAATTTAATGGCCCGACCCGACCCATAAAGGTACAATTTCCTAAGCATGGTCTCACCGCTTAGATCTAATATAAACAGTGAATTTTATTTATAATATTTTCCCAATTCCATGATTTTTTCTTTACCTCTAAATCCAATGGCAACCGTACGATCAAACTCGATCACGGTCTTCTTCGTCGTTTTCATTCTCTTCGCAACCGCACCATCTCCTTCTCAATCCATATCTTTCTCCTCTTACTTCCGTTACCGAGACCTCTTCTCCCTTTCGCATTCCCTTCTCATCGGTGTCGCCAACCTCCGGGCCTCGCGCGGCGATGTTGTTGGCGCCGACCGAGCCAGGGCCATGGCCAACAGCCTCGACCGGGGAACCATCTTCGGCTTCGTCAAACTCCTCTGGACGTGGTCGTGGACGGACTTGTCCTTCACGGACCTCTACGGCGTCGTTTCGGACATGAACGAGTTGCTGAGGGGCTTGACTGAGTTGACTCGTTTGGAATCGGTCGCGGAAAGGTCCGCTTGGATTTCACGAAATTACCAGAGTGTCCTCACCGTCTCAAAGTCGCTCTCCAGCAAGCTCCTCAAAGCGTTTCGCCAGTCGGTACGTAAAACGCCTGTTTTCTTATATTTACATTTTTTAATAATTCTAAAAGTGCTTTTGAGACAAAAATTAAGTTATTTAAGTAATACTTATAGGACATTTGTTATTATAGAAACATTTCAATAGTTTCTAAAATATACTTATTTTTTTAAACCTTTTACAAGTTCAAAATGTATACAAATTTTCTTCTACAAAAACAGAAGCACGTATTTATTTGCTTCCTAATGTCCTTAATATATTAGCGACTTCTGACTTAATAAATTTTGCTTATGTCTTTATTAAAAACTTCTTATTACATAATTATACATATCATTAAAAATTAACTTAGTTTATTATATTTGATTTTTTAAATATCAATATATCAAATTTACTGCAATTTTTAATAACTTTTAAAATTTACTTTTTATTAATAAAAAACACGTATTTATAATATTTAATAAAGTAAACAAAGAAATTAGTGCTGCATACAAATTATAGAATCTTTTATAATTAATTAATTCAATCAATTATTTATTTTACCCTTTTAGTTCATATATAAAAAAAAATGGTATGTTTGAATCCTGATTTATGTTTCTTGTTTTTATTTTAGTTTATATAAAAAAAAAAATGGTCAGTTTCAATCCGAATGTATGCTTGCTAGGTCTGTTCCTTGTTAGCATTAAACAACAATGTCCCACAGTATAAAATAGCTAAGTTTTTCTCTCCAGCAGTGACAAATTGCTACCAAAAAAAGGGGACTAAACTTGTAACTTAAAATGAAGGCTTTTATAGGATCAGAACACAGGAAACAAATTGATTTTTTTGTTTTTTAAGTTTATAACTAAACGTAGATGTATGCTATAATACAACCTTGTTATATGTGGTTATGGCGTTAGTGATGAACTTTAACTTGTGGGGAATGACAGGGAGTGATGAGGGAAATGGGGGAGACGTTTCAGAAAGAGGTGGTGGAAGGAGGATTAATCAGGGATTGTCTAGAATTGGGTAACAATGATTTAAAGGCTTTGCTTCAGCTTGTCAAAGATTTGTTGTTGCAATTCTTTCCTGTTAATGGTAAAGACTCTGATCTATAGCTGGGGATTTGGATCATCAAGAATTTTAAGGATTATGTAACTGCTGAACTTATAAGTGACTAAAATTCAATTTCATTTTTTGCTTTCACTCTGTTTTTCTTAGGATACTAGATTTCAGCAGGAATTAACGCTTAAATTTACTGTTATAACAATGGAATGAGGACATTGTAAATATGAAGTGTTTGTTTGACAGAAGCTTGGTTATGGATTTTATTTGGAACGAGTTAAAAAAAATGTCATAATTTCTCTTACGGTAAAATTTTAATAAGCTCAGAGCAGAATCTGCAGCTTCTTATGCTCCAATTTCCTAAATGGTAGAGGAAGTAGAATAAAGCTGTACGGAAGCGAACTCATATTTGTAATACAAACATGTCTCCCAATAGCCCTCTAATGGACTATTGCTTCTTGCACCTCCTTTTGTTTTCATGCACCCTCATAAGATTCATAAATCCTTGTTAAAAAATATTAAATAAACGTAAATATCTTTTTAATTCTTCCTTCACGTAAACTAATCACCAACTTCACCTCCAACTGCAATTCCTTATATGCATGTTTTTAAACACATTTCGAATTATATATTTTGGAAGATATAATCAAATTTAAAAATATCTTTCAAAATATATTTTAAAAACTATATTTGGAATTTTACCTTTCAAAAGATAATTCTAAATTAGAAATATTTTTTAAAATACACAATTTAAAATACCTCATCAAATTTTGTTAGACCTCGTCAATCACCAAATACAGGCGCATATCAAGCAATTTCATCACACAAATCTGATTCCAACTTTCAATTTAAGATGAACAATAGCACCGCCAATAATGACTATGGTTTTTTAACGCAGATGAGTTCACATATGAAGTAGCTTTTGTAATTGGGGCTAGGGTTTAAGTATCACACATTTAACTAACTTAATTTGTCTTCTAGAATTGTACCAATAGTGTGTATATTATTACTTACTTTCTTTTTTTCTTTGAAAATGTTATTACCTGTATATATCTGTTAAAATCATATATCAGAAAGAATAGGAATTAAGATGTTCAAACAAAGAATCGATTTGTTGCAAAATAGTTGTCATAGAGTTATTAATATTAGCTATAGGAGGGATCCTACTATAAGGGGTTAACATTCTAAAATCATAATCACTTAAAGAAACACAACATCATTCACAAGCTGCAAATGGTCAAATTTGGTACCTAATATAATAAATTAACTAAGTTGTCAACTAACGAAAAGAAGGTTCAAGTCTTGTGCCACACTAAACAATTCTAGTTGACTAGTAAGTGGTATCTATACAATTGTTGCTCTTAGTTCTACCTAGTCCATTCCCTCATACCTTACTCTTTCTTCTTTCATTGTAAACCATATGTTTCAACCTCTCACGTAATTCAAACAATTTTTGGTTGAGTGAGGTCACTCAAGTTATTATAAATCTCACATTCAATAATACTAAAATAATAAAAAAAAAATTGTGATACTTTAGTTATGACTTTTTTTATCCCTAAATAAATGTATCTTTCCTTTTATAATAATAATAAAAAAAAGTTGCTGATTATATGAACAACATTCTTAACACATTTTAAGTGATAAAAAATAATAAGATTCACTTGAAGTTTTTAGTTGTAGTTATTTATTCGAAAGATACTTGTTAAAATTCTTAAATCTTAAATGTGAATGGGACTTGTTGAGCTCACACAAAAACAGGTTATACAACTCCACCATACTCACGCAATTATAAATGTTCTAACTAGAAACGTTATTAGAATGATTATATAAAACCATTTAAATTTATTCATTTGTTTATTCTGAAAATTCAAATTTGTTAGTTAATGGCACAGCCAAAATAATTAAAGTTTAGTAGGAAGTAGCATTTATGAATAGATGGCTACTTCCACCGAGGCATGGACCGACCATATCGAGGCATGAACTAATCTTTAATTTTATTTATTTACAAAAACACTTTTAATTGTTAAAGAAATTAACTATAAAATATTTTTGTCATCATTATGATAAACATTTCTTTTTTCATTCAAAATACCACGCTTTCATTTACCTTACCTAATTGAAATGAAAGAAAGATAGTGCCCATCTATGTCTAATTTGCTAATTAATGTTTTGTTGATAAATAATAGTTAAGAAAAAGCAAATTTAAAAGAAAACAGTAGAACTTCTTAATTATTGTGAAGTTATTTTAGACATAGAATAAAAACATTAAATATTTTAAAATTAATATCGTTGAATATTTATCAACAAAATTGAATGATACAATGCATCTACGTTGATAAAATAAATGATTTTTTAAGACTCTCATACTATATAAAAAAAAAAAATCTTAGTAACACATTTCTGAATCATACATAACATAATATTGACAACAAGGTATTTATTTTAATATCTCTGTTACATTTTATTTTGGTAATCGTACTGAAAAATAACTGATTAAAGGATTGTAGAGTCCACTCTCTCAATAATCGTGTAAAAATCCGCTAAAAGTATAAATTTGGGACATTCTCAATGTATGCATAATTCATTATTATATTTTTACTATCTTATTTATTTTGTAACTAACTTAGCACTAAAATATTTGCGTGAACATACCTTCTTTCAAACAACTTGAAAAAGACTATTATTCAATCACCCAGAAAAATATCTTGACTATATATATATATATATATATATATATATATATATATATATATATATATATATATATATATATATATATATATATATATATATATATATAT
>Ga0099822_1010082_pt1 | contig 11781 bp, 7 predicted proteins | sample CowpeawhiteBW_FD_76839 | JGI IMG/M metagenome (GOLD analysis project Ga0099822, IMG submission 76839) | Root nodule microbial communities of legume samples collected from California USA - Cow pea white BW | ecosystem: Host-associated > Plants > Roots > Nodule | place: USA: California | collected... | reverse complement strand
TCCAATAACAATCTAAAACATAACTTTACCTTCATATTAGATAAGGTTCTATTAAAAACATAAATAAATTCATTTATCTAAAATACTTACTTCAAATTAATTTTCAAAATTAAGCTTAAAAAACCTACAACATGGTATCAAATATATATATATATATATATATATATATATATATATATATATGTATATATATATATATAGCATATGTTAAACTAAGAATATCACTTTTGTTATTTGAGCCTACAAATATAGATGACAAAATCATAAAAAGAAAACAAAATACTTTTATAACAACTAAAAAGTTGTTCTTTCAAAAAATAGGATCGAGTAAAAACATTCTCCTCCCTTTAATTAGTGCGAGGTGTAATAATATTTTAAAGAAGATAAATGTAAAATAAGGAAGAATTTTGTAAAATGAGGGCGGGCGAAAAGGAAAATAAAAAGAAAAAATGATAGTGGCAGTCCCATTTGAAATATTTTGAAAATGCTGTTTTTTTTAATCAATATTTTGAGTTTGATTTATTTTTATTGGCTTTAAATGTTTTTGTAATATCATGTTCTTTTTGTGCAATTTGGTGAGGGTACAAGTATGGCCACCGTCCAACTTCTCTAATGGTGCCACCAATACAATTGTTTCCTTTTGTTTTTACGCACTTTTTTTAATACTTTGTTCTGATATGATAAATCTCCAACTATATTTTTTAGGCTTATATATAAATTTTGGAATTAGTCTTTTTTTTTTATTTTTACCAAATTTTATTAGATTTATTTGATATTCTAAGTGTATTTTATGATAATATTTGAGTTAACATTAAAGCGAAAATATGTCAAACGATAAAAACATTTCAAATACTATCATGAGATGTGCTTGAAACATCAGATAAATTTAATAAAATTTAGTTAAATAGACTAAATTAACAATTTTTAAAGATGAAAAACTATCATTCAAAAATTAAGTTTTGAAGAGGAATTAATTTTAAATTTAACTAGATAAACTAAAAATATATTTAATCCTTATTTTTCTTTTGAGAGATCTTGAAAATTTGTTGCATTTTTGTCACTGTTGGGATTAATGATTTCTTTTGAAATTTGATACTCTATTCACAGTAGTAATGATTCGAGTTCAATTTTCGTAGTTTGTATTTTGACTTTTAAAGAAGTGTGTTGTAAGAAAAAAAAAAGAAAAAAGAAAAAATGATATAAACGTAAAAGCATATGTTAGGTTTACTTTAGGGAGGTAGATTCGAATTTGCCTTTTGCTACTCATTGGTGCGTTTATCAATCTTTTGAACAAAAAGACAAAAAACTGACTTAACTTATCACCTAATGACCCCACCCTCTTTAAAGTTAAAAACCCTGTCCCACCCATGTTACAACTTTACAATTTCTGGATCAATTTATTTTAATTCGATATAATTATTATAGAAAATAAAAATTTATTTTTATTATATACTAATTATTTATCTGCTTAAAATAAAATAATTTGGTGTCAGATGAGAGGATAAACCACGAGTGGTCTTTGTTATGGTTAATATTTGATCTTTTCTGAAATGGTAGGATTAAAAGTGACATAAAGAAGGAGAAAAAGTATATGTTTCTTAAAGTAATAAAGTAACAATTGAATTATTATAAAAAAAGATGGTAACTTTGAAGTGAGAATGATTCCACTGTTTCAAAGTAACCTAAGTGGTCCTGTCTCCTATTATTACAACAAGGGGTTATTTTACGATGAGTCAAATTTTTACATTAAATAGAAGTTACACATTTGTCCTTCGATGGAGGTCACTCATATCATATGGAAGAGAAGAGATTTTGAGTGGAAATCGATTCTAGAACGATAAGAATCAATTCTTTTCTATATTTTCAAGTAGTCAATTCTCCTCTTCCTTATATAAAACAATAATAATTTTTTCTTCTCTGTCTATCACTTATTTAATTGCATTTTCTGTGTGTTTGTTGATACTTTACCATTGTGATTTTGTTTGAGTTGGTGCTTGTTGATGACATTCAGATGAACTGCATGGAAAATAATAATAATAATAATAATAATAATAATAATAATAATAATAATAATAATAATAATAGCAATAGCAATAGCAATAGTGAAATAATAATAAAAAATTAATCATAAAGGTAAAATTATAATCATATAGTTTTATTAGTTATTTTATTTTCTCTTTATACAAACAACTCATTTTCATCTCTTTTTCATTTTAAATCCATTTAAGTTCACATAAATTCAATGTCTCAAATCCATCTTAGAAACAAATAAGATTTAAAGTATTTTTATCTACGAATAGTAAACATATTCCTCATTATTTTTAGTAAGTCAATTATAAGCTAGGGTAAAAGAGGCTTTAAGTGATTATTTTACTACCCTCATTTCCTTTTTTAATTTTTTTCTTATACATTTATTTCATTATATAATTTAAATTGTCATTATTAAAATTTTTCCTTATACATTTATTTCATTATATAATTTAAATTGTGACGATTATATTGAAATATGAAATTACAAATCTAGTTGGATAATAATAAATATTAAAGTATTTTATTTAATAATTATTTATAATAGTAATATAATGTGAGTTATGATGTTTTTAAGTGTTGTTATTTTTTGTTGAATTTGTTTTTCAATAACTAAATAACGTCATCATTTTTAAATGTCAATGTTTACCTCTTTAAAACAATTGTCACTTTACACAAATATATAAAGTGGTGGTCGTTGCGACGTTTTGTATTACAATACTATATTATATTTTGTGACTACAAGATTTATGATGTTTTTGAAAAATATCACGCACATAAATAATGACATTTGAAAACATCATGATGTGAACAAATAAATACAACAATTTATACGAGTTTTCATAGTGCATGCATATTGATTATTTTTTCTTCATAACATTTTAATTCAATGACACAATTCAAAAATAAAGACTAAAATGTTAAAAAATGTAATGCAAGAATATTGTAACTGATAATCAAGGCCAAACTCTATGAAAGGTCAATTCTTTGTCTTCAAAAATATGATAAATCTAATATATATTACAAAAAATATAACAAAATTGAAAAAAATATTAAAATAATTATATTTATTCGTCTTAAACCACCTTTCTTTACTTAAGAAAAAGAGATTGTTACAATCAAATGTGTAAAACATTTCAAACCCGTATAATTTAAAAAGAAAAATAACAACTTCTAAAAATACTCTCATCCAATATTATAAAGATTCAAATCCATATTATAATAGTTGATAAGTTCAATATATTTCCCAAATGTGTTGCCTAACTCTAATGCATTCAAAAGTAACAGAGAAATAATAACAACGTTATTGAATGGAGATATTAGATTTTTTATTTATCATATATATATATATATATATATATATATATATATATATATATATATATATATATAAATATAATTACATGATACCTAGGTTCGAAGAAAAGACTTTCCATATTTGATTATACCTCTATATGTACATTTTTATCTTACTAGGTTTGTTTTATTGTCTTGGACATATATAATTGTTTGACAAATAAAAAAATAAAAAAACAAAACAGAACAAGAACGTGTGTTTGAGGAGGGAAAAGTTAAGGTCCATTTATTGACTTTCCGTACACTCATATCCTTGTTTCTGGTTCACACGAACGTAACAATTTTCTGAATAAGCAAAGTGATGATAATGTGTTTCTCAAACTCTGTTTCAGAATAAAACACGGAAGGTATTTGGATAACAATTAAACAAACTTCGAGAAAAGAAAAAATATTACTACAAACACTTTCTTGTACGTAAAATCCAAAATAAATAAATAAATAAAATTGTAGATTAGATCAATTGTCCAATATGAAATTTGAGGAGCAACATTTTATGATGTTTTCCCTTTATTTTATCTCAGAACATGAGGAGTGAAATGAAATATTTATCATTCAAATGATCTTAATATATATATGTTTGGCAACCCGAATTATAAATTCTAATCAAAATGTGTTAAATAAATTACTATGATAGAATTCTTTGAGAAAGCAAGTTATATTACTATATAAAATAATTTCACATCATTGTATAATTAAAAATATATAGTGTATTCAGTCCAATAAATATGTTAAGTAATGAGTCTAACAAAACCCATTTAGTCTTCACCAACCTAAATTGGTCAAGAAATATTCTGAGATATATAATAACAATAATCATAACAAATCTTAATAGTTTGATTATGTTATATTTTTTATTATCATGTATTAACAGAATATATATATATATATATATATATATATATATATATATATATATATATATAATATTTTACAAAATATTATCATTAGCCTACGGTAAACTAAATTTTTATGAGCTTGTATTGAACTTTACAAAATTTTACAATTTCTGAGTCCTTTGTCATCTTGCTGAGAGCAATTATACAGCACGAACATACGTTACGTCATGAATTCAGCAGTTATACCAATAACATGTTTTGATAAAAAAGCTTTCAAAAATGCGTTTCACGAGAATGGTTAAAATAGCAATTATATAACCAAACATTGTGCAACACCCTCAAGAGGAAGAAACTTGTCCTTTTCACAGTGGAATTATTATTATTATTATAATTCCTTAACCAACTGAGAAACCAGAATTACTGCCAATGCTGTCGTGTCCTAATCGTTTCGTTAAAAAATCATTAAATTCCTCACAAAATAAATATGAAATTTGATGAGGACAAATGAAGCTGTTCAATTCAACCCATCACTGTTATTTCTGCAAAGTTGAAATTAATGGCAGTGGAAATGTGCCAAACCAAGTGGTTCTGTGATTTATGAAATTATGACCACAACAAAAATGATGTGAGTTTGTGGTTCAGACCAATCAACCCCAGAAATATTCTCTCTCTTCTTTTTTATTTTCCACAAACATTTTATTATTATTATTATTATTACTAGACATACATTCCATGGAAACAGATAAGCATTGATGAGTAACTGTTCGAAGTTGGTGTTCCCAGAATAAATAGCAGAAAATGCAAAACTACACACTCTCTTGAGTTCTGTCCGATTGCATAACATTGGTTGGTTGTTGTCACAAAAATCTCTTGCCCTTTGGCCATAATCAAAAGCCAACACACTGTTCATCAAGCTAATCATCAACCCAACCTTGCTTGGTTCCACTGCAAAATTTCAGTTATTCTTATCTCCATACATTGGATTGAAGTATTTCTTCTCCTCTCTCTCTCTCTCTCTCTCTCTCTATATCTATCTATGTCTCCACTTTCCACGTTATTTTGTTATTATTTTAATTTTTTTTTTCCATCTCCATGTCTATCCTCTTCTCATATGAGCCTCAAGGTGTCGTATATATAGCAAACCACCTTGTGCAGCTTTTGTGTTACTTGAATTTTGGAAACTTGATCTGCTTTTGCTTTGTTATTTCATTATCAGTACCCCTTTGGGTCATATACTGGTTACCCTCAACTGTCCTTTTGCTCATCTTTGAAGAACTATTTTAAAGTTCGTTTTTTTTTTTTGTTGTTGTTACTTCTGTCTTCTCATTCCTTTTATAAATCTCTTCATTCTTTCTTCAAAGTAAAATTCTGGGTTTGTTTGGTTTTTTTTTTTTTTTCAATTGGGGACACAGAAATTAAAGAACTGATTGGGATTTCCATTTGTGTTGCTGGGTCTCTGATTTGAAGCTTTTTGGTGGGTGGATCCCAAAATTATGAATGCCCCCTTTTCTTCTACCAATAAGTTTTGTTGCTGAACAAATTAGCCCTTTCTGGCTAAGGTTTTTGAGTCTGTAGTGCTGGGTAATTGATCTTTGTATATTGTTTTAACTTAGGATCTTCAGTTTTACCTTTTTTATCATTGGTGGCTTTCTCACAAATCTACTCTCCAAAGTGATTTCAAAGAGGTGTGGTGTGTTAACTTTCCTGTTTGTTTCATATTCATGCTCAATTCTGGTTGTGGGTTTATCTTTTAGCCTAAGACAAACTTTGAGGTTATTTCTCATCCCAACAATTGTTCTCTCTGCAACTTAAATCCAGCATCAATCGGTTTTAAATTTCTCGAAGATCTCTCTACTTTACTTCATTACTAGAGAAAAGTGGGATCTCTGGGGTTACCTCATCTATGATTGATTATTCCTGTTAGAACAGGGACCTTTAATCTTTAATGTGTATGTGCTGAACATGAATTGAGAACTGTTTCCTAGTTTTCATCTTCGACATTGAAACTATTGCTTTGTTATAAGATTTGATTTTTATGCGCTGTCATTTTACATTTACACTTTACACTGTTAATCAATCAAAACCCCATCATAGTCTGTAATTGGATTGATTCCAATGTAAATAGTCTTTCACAATGTACACACACTATTACTGTTGATTTAATTTAATCCATAAAAAAATTGCAGCATTTCCTAAACAATAAGATTCGGATGAAGATTCTTTTTTGTTCTGTGGCTTAACTTGTGGATGAAATTTTGTTAGGAACTAAATTCTATTATGCATTCCAGGTAGATTCCTCGTTGGTGCTGTCAAGTTCATTTGTAAAGAATGAGTCAGCCTAAGATCAAGCGCAGAGTTGGTATATACGAGGTGGGGAGGACAATTGGTGAAGGTACATTTGCAAAGGTGAAATTTGCAAGGAACTCTGAGACAGGAGAACCTGTGGCTCTGAAAATTCTTGACAAGGAGAAGGTGCTCAAGCACAAGATGGCTGAGCAGGTTGAATACCTCAGGAACTTAACTTCAGATCTTACTCTGTTCTTAATTTTATTACTTCATTTAATTGGAAAACAAACAGTGCAATGACATAATGCTTCCTCTCATTTTCCAAAACCTTTTCAAAATGTTGAGAAAGTGTAGTTTTCCGTTAACTATTTTTAGGTGGCAGGTTACAGAATTCAGATGTTGCTTATCGTAGTACTGTTATTTTATTTTGGTAGATGCTTTATAGATTCTGACAAAATTAAGTCAAGTTTCTTAGATGTTTTTAATGTATTTTTGCAGATCAGGAGAGAGGTGGCTACAATGAAATTAATCAAGCATCCAAATGTTGTTCGATTGTATGAGGTCTCTCTTTCTCTCTCTGTGGACCACACATGATGCAATGATTTGCCATTCTCTTTTTTAAATGACTTTTTTCTTTATTTTATTCTTGTCTGAAGTTTTTCTGTTTTTAGTGTAGCGGTTGAGTATAGACCTTCATGTTTGTTTCACTGAGAATTCTTCCTAATGCCTACCATTCCAGAAATTGTTTATGAAGTATCCTGATGAATAGTTAAAGTCATTGGATGTTTTGAAAGATTGTTTTTTTTTCTTAAAAAAAAACAAACTTTGTTCATCTAATTCTGTTATGTTTGGATAAAGAGAAAAGAAAATACAGATAACATTTTTTTTCTCTAGTTGAAGAGAAAGTGCAAAGTAATCGGAGAAAAAGTTTACTTCTAGAAATAAAATTCAAACCTTTTACTTTTATCTCTTCTCCGGGTCAAATTTTAAACTTTTATCTTCACTCTCATTTTCTTCCCACCCTGCCAAACGTAGGGAAAGTTCTAAATATTTTGAATGCTTGAATCTTTATTATGAAAAGAACTTTCTTGTATATGCAGAAAGAAAAAGTTGTGAGTTGTAACAAGTACGTGTGAAATACATTTCTCTTTCAATGTTATTTCACTCTTTAACTCACCATTCTCAGTCTGTCTGATAATTAATTTGCTGATGGTGCTGTTTTTGTATGTCTATCATCAAGATTCGTACCTAAACAGAAATGATTTTCTTGGGAAGTATACATGCAATTAGAAATCAAAATAATTCTCAACACAGTTTACTTTGTTGCATAACTCTGTCTGTTTCTAATTTAACATTTTTGTTGACAGGTGATGGGAAGCAAGACAAAAATATACATTGTTTTGGAGTTTGTGACTGGTGGGGAGCTCTTTGACAAAATTGTGAGTGTATAATATTGTTGGTTTCCTTTCATTTTCAATTTATTCTACAATTTTGGGGCAAAAAAGGATCAAAATGGTGACTCTTTAACATATATTTACAGTCAACCAATCCTATTTATCTTATGATACTGGACTAGTGTTGGATCACGAGAACATGATCCTTGTTCATTCATTCAACACATTATCATCATTCACTGTGCTGTTGTGTCTTGGATTGTCTTAGAATTAGATAGTACATTACATGGAAAAGTTGTTGTATATGTTCCAATGGACATTTTGTTGTGAAGGTAAACCATGGACGTATGAGTGAAAATGAAGCACGTAGATATTTCCAACAGCTTATAAATGCTGTTGATTATTGCCACAGCAGGGGTGTCTACCACAGAGATCTGAAGGTAAGGCTTCTTTTACTCACACACGCACATGTGCAGGTGTCACAAATATTTTTGAGTTTGATATAATAAGAAATAACCTCTTACAATTAATGCCTATTCACATGCTTTCTGCAGCCAGAGAATTTGCTCTTAGATACTTATGGGAACCTTAAAGTTTCCGACTTTGGATTGAGTGCCCTCTCCCAGCAAGTTAGGGTAATCATGAATTTCATTGCCTCCTGAGTTTCACTTTTGTTTCGTGTTTATCTTTGTTCAGTAAATTGATTGATCTTGCTTTTTGAAGTAAAACTATGACCCAATTATTGATGTCATAGAAGAACATAAAATAAAACAAATAGAAAGTATGAACATGTGTGTGAGAAAAGGGGAAAATGCTATCTAATTCAGGTGATTGTAAAATATATGTTCAGCAATTGCAGAAGGGAGATCTATGAAACACAGAAAGATACAACTTCCAACAACCTTTTAACCTTTTTATATTTATTTTGACCAGAGACATGATTTGATTTGTCTTGAATCAGGAGATTATGCAAGTAATTAGTTATGATTTAGGAAGAGAAAGCATAATAGCATTAAGAGTGTGGCATTATTGAAGTTGGAACAAACAAGAGCCAACAGCATCGAAAATTATATTCAATCATTCACTCATCACTCATAAATATTTAAATCCTTTTACTCACATTCATAACAGAGAAGGACACAGTTTTATACATTTTATACTCCGATCCTGTCTAAGACACTGCTCTCTCTTTCCAGCCTGTCAATTGCTATAAATTTGAACTTATTCTATAATGTTAATGAAAAGTTGACAGTTTTCTTGCATTTGAAGAGGATTTATTTATTTGTTTGTTCTTAATAGGATGATGGGCTTCTCCATACTACATGTGGGACACCAAACTATGTTGCTCCAGAGGTACAGACAAATGTCATGCTACTTAATTGAGTTGTATTGTATACCAAAGTTCATACATTTTTGAGTCACTCTTCTAACTCTTATACTCTTGTTATATATAGGTCCTTAATGATAGAGGCTATGATGGGGCAACTGCAGATTTGTGGTCATGTGGGGTGATTCTCTTTGTATTGGTTGCGGGTTACTTACCTTTTGATGACCCTAATCTTATGAACCTGTATAAGAAAGTGAGCACCATTCAAAATTTACTGTACAATTTTACTCTTCCCATTGTTTTCTCTCTGTTACATTTTATTTCTTGATCCACAGATCTCAGCTGCTGAATTTACTTGCCCCCCGTGGCTTTCTTTTAGTGCCAGGAAATTGATTACACGAATCTTGGATCCTGATCCCACAACTGTAAGGAGCAACATGTGATCATGTGCTTAATTTTTGCCATGTAAAATTGCATGTTTGTTCTGAAAGTAAAAGACAATTTTACTCTTAACCAACTTGGTAGCTTCCAATAATCTCTAAGGACCAGGTTTTTGACTTGGTATCATCTACATCAGTTTGATTTCATAATTAACAAATGAGGATAATGGTTCTTCTAGAATCACATTTAAGTAACTAGTCCCCTGCACCATAATAAAATTGATATAGAGAAGATAACTGGTCCTCAATATACAGTATCATGGCTATTTTTTCTGTAACAGTTAAATTTTGTTCTTCATTTCTGATTTACTCTGACTGTATGGCAGCGTATCACTATACCTGAGATTTTGGATGATGAATGGTTCAAGAAAGATTACAAGCCTCCAGTTTTTGAGGAGAATGGGGAAATCAACCTTGATGACGTTGAAGCTGTCTTTAAAGATTCTGAAGTAAGTTGAAGATTACTTACTAGATTTTGTATTCATTTTCTGAGTTCTGGAATCTTTTCTCATAAAGAGTTTTGCTTGCGTATTCAGGAGCACCATGTGACAGAGAAGAAAGAAGAGCAGCCAACATCCATGAATGCGTTTGAGTTAATTTCCATGTCCAAAGGGCTGAACCTTGAAAACTTGTTTGACACAGAGCAGGTTCACAGCTTCACATGATAAGATGCTTTTTAAATTATTTCATTATTGTGATGCACATGTAGAATCCAAATACAGGGAAAACATGCAAGACACTACAATTTTGGCTTAAACTACTTTATTTATAAAACCAAGTTATTTATGTTGAAACTTGAACTTAATTCGGGTGAGAACTTTGTTTTCAAGTGAAATTTGTGCATATTCTGAGATACCTTGCTAAATTGACCATATTTCTTCATTCTAATGTCATTGTCATCAGGGGTTCAAAAGGGAAACAAGATTCACATCAAAATCACCTGCAGATGAGATAATCAACAAGATTGAGGAAGCTGCAAAACCTCTTGGCTTTGATGTGCAGAAGAAAAATTACAAGGCAAGTCCTTCTTGTCCAACAACTTATGATGAGCTTCTCTACTATGTCTATAGCTTTAGTTTTTGAAATTAATAAACCATCACCTGCAGATGAGGCTTGCAAATGTGAAAGCTGGAAGAAAAGGAAACCTTAATGTTGCCACTGAGGTATATGATTGTTATTTGGTGATGTGGAACACTATTTGTCACATTATTGTACAGAAACTTAAAAGTGCTCATCATAAACAGATATTTCAAGTGGCACCTTCTCTTCACATGGTTGAGGTACGGAAGGCAAAAGGAGACACATTGGAGTTCCACAAGGTGTTCTTCTGTCTTCTTCTCTGCTTAATTGCTTTACATATTCTCTGCTTATATTTGTACCAGTAAGAATTTTTTCTGCCTAGCTTATAATCAAATATTTGTAAAAGAAAAGAAAAGAAAAACTTGAATCAAGCTTCTTATATCCTCATCATGAAGTTGTTGTTGAATTAAGAAAAGGATGTAGATCTTTTCTTGTTCTTGAATGGCAAGGTAAGGCTCTGCTGGAAAAGAATCTAATTGAAATTGTTTGGTTGATCTTCTGCAGTTCTACAAGAAGCTTTCAACAAGCCTGGATGATGTTGTTTGGAAAACAGAAGATGATATGCAAATGAGAGAAACAAATTGATATTGATATTATTATTATTATTATTATTATCAAGTGTAATTTTCTTCATTTCTGAAGTTCTACTATTTTCCAATTTCTTCATTCTTATTTCTTCTAAGGTTTCTTCCTGTAGGTTTGTTTGGACTTTCCATAGTACTCATAATGTATGTTGTACCATGCTATTATTTTTGGAAAGCATGCAGAGTTCATGTAAGAATTTTACTCATCAACACTTTCACTTATGTTCATGAAACAAAAATTGTAAGAAAATTTGAATATTGTATATACCTATCTATTTATCTTTCGTTTGCTGTCACTTTCTTTCTCTCATCTCTGTCCAGCAACATGGTAAGCTCATTGCAGTGACTGGAAACTCAAAACAGATGATTAAGAGAGAAAGAAGGAAAAAGGATATATATATATATATATATATATATATATATATATATATATATATATATATATATATA
>Ga0099822_1010079_pt1 | contig 11781 bp, 4 predicted proteins | sample CowpeawhiteBW_FD_76839 | JGI IMG/M metagenome (GOLD analysis project Ga0099822, IMG submission 76839) | Root nodule microbial communities of legume samples collected from California USA - Cow pea white BW | ecosystem: Host-associated > Plants > Roots > Nodule | place: USA: California | collected... | reverse complement strand
TTCTACCACGTAAGTTGATCCCTCCTCTTGGTTCCTTTCGTTTTCAGCTCCTAAGCTCTAGTCTCACATCAATCTCTATAAGTCTAAGTTATTTTCGTACTCTTACGTCTCTTATTTCAGTTTCCTAAGCTGTTGTTGAGCTGTGGTGAGATTCTGTTAGGGCTATGATTTCCTTTAGCTCTCCTTTTCCAGGTAAGGGAAGGTAGGTTCTTTTTTGCATTTTTGAAATATGTGGTTTATTTTCGTTTTTGTTTCATGCTTAAATGATTAGAAAACATTAGTTTTGATATATTTCTGAGTTAGGGGTTCAAATATTCATGAAATTGTGATGTTTGACGTCATTTCTCATATTCTGATGCGTCGCATAGTCGTTGGGCGAGTTCCTTGGCTCGCTGGGCGATTGTGTATTTTTCTGATATGCGCAGTTTTACTAAAATCGACTTTCTCAACTCATTAACCGTTAGATTGAGCTCAAATTTTGACATTTGGTTCGTAACATGCTATTTTATGGTTTGACCGGTTGGATCTTCGATTAGATGTGTAGCTCGAGAAATGTGTCATGCATTACTGCAGTAATTTTGGTTTTGTGATAATAAATTTACTTAGGAATTTTGGTGTAAGAATTATGGTTGTGTGTTATGCTTGATTGTATGGAATTGTAGGCACTTAAATGTTGGCACTCATTTATTTGGGATGAATACTATGTTGTGATATATGTATGTCATGGTATGCATTTATAAAGTATGAGATTAAATGAGATCTTGTTATGTTGAGCATGAAATGGAAAACATGACTTGAATGATTGAGATGACATGTAGAAATTGTTGGTAAAAGAGTTTCAAGTGAAACTCTTAGTGATGGTGGTTAGTGTATACCTTGATATAGGAGATGTCTAGATAAAGGAAGGTATCCTGAACTCTAAAAATTACTCACGCTCACATAGAGTAGAATAATTTATGTGGTGAGAGTGGCAGGAGGTCCTAGTCTTGGGACATATTGGGCCCAAGACATTAGAGGATTAACCTTGTGTGTGATTGGGTGATAACCCCTTGCGTCTAGACTATGTAGAGTTTAGAAACCAGCACAGGTGCATACTTCCTTTAGAATTCTATATCAAGAGTATGATATGGATATTGAGTTAGAGAGTCCTTCAATTGTTTGCTTTCCCATGTTTTGGGTGCTTACTGCTTTGCTTGTCTATAACCAGTTTTATAATATGCTTGCTCAATAACATGTTAAATATTTTATCTCTAGCTTACCTTTTTGCTTGTGTTTTTCTTATGTGGTGTTTCTTTTTGCGATGATCACCAAATCCTTGGTGTGAGCAAAGGTGGAGATTCTTGAAGATCATTCGGATGATAGTGATGTTGTTGTCTTGTTTTGGGCATGGTAGCTGGTGCTCTTTTGAGCAACTTTTGTCATACAGTTTTATTTATTTATTTATTTTTATTTTTATTTTTTTGCAACTCCTTGCTATGTGAGCACTCTCAAGTTAAGCTTATGGCCAATGTTTTGTGCCTTAGTACTCTTCCTCTAATAATTATTCTTATATGTTTTCTGTTGGTGTTTCATTTTATACTATAACCCTGCAACGTTTTATCTATTAGAATTATTCTACTAAATTGAGACGTTACAACCACTCTTTTTGACGTATAAATTTTTAAAATATAAGTAAATATTTGTTATAAGGTTACATACCAATAAATATTTAATCAGTTTTTTTATTAGAATAATTAAAAGTTAACATTTTAATAATTTGTTATTTATATTCATTATAAGAACGATTAATATTGATATGCAATTGAATATGGATTATTACTCTTTACTTTTTTATTTAAAAATTTAAAACATCTCACTAACAATTTCTTCAAAATTAATTTTAATTACTGTTAAGTTACTATTTACTAAGTATACATGACAATTAATTAAACACATGTTTAATAATATAAACGACTAATAAAGTTTAAACAAATACAATAAAATTAAAGTTATTATAATAAAATCGTAATATTTTTATTATAGTAAAAGTAAATATAATAATACTTATTATATCGACTATTTATAGTTTTAAAATTTATTTTTCAACATGTTACTTTCAATCGTTGAATAAAATATAGTTTATGAAGAGAAAAGTGGATATTACTAAAAAGAGGTTGTGTTTGTTTTATGGGGTGACCATACAAGTGATGGAACGAAATCGATTATGGCTTTGTGGGCTCTAACTTTTGCTTTATTGACCATCAAAACTTTTTTTTTTTTCAAAACAAATCCTTGAAAAGTGGCACATGATAATAGACAAAGTCATTGGATATTTAACATTGTTTCATCACTACAATCATAAGTTTAATGAATTCTATAATTGTCAAGTTTTGATTCTGAAATCAGACTATAATGAAGGGTGTGCCTCTTAATAACTAAGGATATGCACAAATCTTCTTAAATCCCATTAACTTTTTCTCCAAATTTAAACCAATATCAACTTTTCAAATGCATTCCTTTTTCACTTAAAAAATATCCAAATGATATTCTCTACTTCCAACTTTTCTTTACAACGTAATTTGGAGATTCTAATGCACATAGCTTCTTTTGTGGGTAAATGTAAATTAATTTAATAAGATTTTTAATATTTCAATGTTATTTATTGTTTAATACAACTTTCAACTGAAGATTTTTAAGTTTATTTTTATTAAATACACTTTATTTTTAGTTGATATAGAATCTCCCATATAGCTTTTTATTCATTAAATATTCATGTAAAATTTATTTACACCAATACTAATATATACAAATTAAAGTATTAGTATACATTAAGGATGGAAGAGCTACAATAAAATATGAAACTGGATATAGAATTTTGTAAGTTTTAGTTAAAAGTTTTTGCTTTCGTATTATTTGGGTTGTTCCAAGGTCTACCTAATGGCTAGGCCTCCATTACTTATTTCAAGAATATTTTGTGTTTTCAATTTTGTTTTCTTGTGCTCATTTTAGGTTAAATATTTTTAACTTTTAAAATTGATAATTTTATATATAAGAGTTTTATTACCTCAATAAAATAACAATAACCTATCTTGTACTATATACGTCCGAAAATATTTAGGTTGAGATGTACTCGGTCCAACTATACTTGAATAGAACTATCTTTTATTGGTCATATCATTAACATTGACACAATGAAATTAAGTTAAAGAAATGGCTCAAACATATTAGTGGAGTATTAGACACAATTAATCAAGGTAAATTAGTTACGTCGATTCGATTCATCTAGATAAAAGTCCATAAATATAATATAAATAACACAATGCACGAGGTAAATTAATTATGTTATATTATTAGGGTTAAATATGTTTTTGGTCCCTCAAGTTTCAGTGAAATTTGAAATTAGTCTATCTTCAAAACTTTTAACCAATTTAGTCATTCATCTTAAAATATGTGTGAATTTAATCCTTTTAACCAAATTTTGTTAAGTTTATCTGACGTTTCAAGCGCATTTCATGATAGTATTTGAATTATTTATACCGTTTGACACATTTTTGTTTCAGTGTTAACTCAAATGTTACATAAAATACGTTTAAAATGTCAAATAAACTTAATAAAATTTGGTAAGAAGGACTAAATCCACGCATTTCTAAAGATGAAAGACTAAATTAGTATAGAGTTTCGAAGAGGGACTAATTCTAAAATTCACTAAAACTTGAGAGACTAAAAACATATTTAGCCCATATTATTATGTACTATTGTTTGACGCACTTTATTGAATTGAATGCTAAAGTGTTTTTTGCATACACCCTTTTTGGCTTTGGAGAGACTAGAACCGAGGACATCTTGATGTGAAGGTGTGAAATTGGAGTTATGAGTGTGCTTGAAGAGTTTGGAAAGACTTTTACAAGGTATATCTGACCTTGTAAGAACATTTTGGCGCCTATTGTAAGATTTAGATACCATGAAGAGAAAACTTTATGGTATCTACAAGAAGCAAGATGGTTGGAACAAGAGAAAGAGGACAATCTTCTGCTGACATAGCCTCTATGTTAGAGATGTAAATAAAAATACAACAAAAGTTCAGTGGGTTTAAAAAAAGAAGTGCCAAAGATAATAATGCCCTAAGACAAGAGAATGCAAAGATGGAGAAGAAAAATACAATGAAGCTAAAAGGACAAGGAGAAGAAGAATCCAAAAAATACGACTCTCTACCTCAAATCTTAAATCATAACATAAACAAATGAAGACTTAAATAATAGTGTTTTGTACTTGCAATAAATACTATGAGTTAAGCATTCACATCGACTAATGTCCAGTATCCAAAACCAGCAGCAAATTGTGCACATAATTCCCAACATAAAATTCTTATCTATTATAACATGTTTTGAACTTTCCAGTTCAGCCTATTTTTGGAATCAAAATCATAATTTCATCATTGATTAAATATATGTATCTCAAACTCTCAAATTCAATAGAAACAATAACATTGATTTAAAATCACATCCAATATTTTAATTCATTCATGCACAATTCTAAAATCACCATAATTACTAAAATACAATGAGAGAGTATCAATTCAACTTCTTTTACCTAACAAATGCTTATTTGACCATTAATAACAACTCTACGAAGAATAAAATTGAGATGACACATAACGTGTGTTTGGTAATACTTCAGGAAAGATCGAATGGATTCTTCGATATTTGTTTCTCATTGACTTGAATTTTTTAACTAATTTAACGTAAATTTTATAGTTGAAACCAATTACACGTCCGAATGACACCAAACCAAACACATTGATAATCTTAAAAAGCATAAAAGAAATCACTTAAACGAGCAAAACATTTATTAAAATTTGATCCAGCTAAAATAACAATTCTTTTAATTAACTGAATATGTGAAACTCTAGAATGAAACCACACGAGAGAAAATATAGAAAAAAGAAAATTTTCCAAATCATATTCTAATCATCTACCATATAGTAATAATATAAATAAAACGCCGATAAATAATATTCTCAACTATCTAAAGTTAGATTTGAGGATGATGGGTACGTGGAGAATTTTATGGCACATCAGTACAATTGCAAAACCGATTAGGTAAACTTGAAATTTGGAGTATTCAACTTAGGGAAGGAATATATTTATCGTAAAATTATTTTTAAATAATTAAAGATTTCAAATTTAATTCTTACATACGTAACTTATTAAATATCTAGGTAAAAAAGTTGCGTCTACAACAATATTATAAAAGTGGAAGGAATAAGTTTATTTTCAATTACAGTAAAAAAGATGAATATATTAGGGCGGCATGATACAGGTGGCGCGTGAGATGTCCCATTGCCACGTGGCACCTTTCAGACGAATATTCTGTGGAGAGAAAATGGGAAGGTGAAGCGGTGTTTTTCTGATGCTTTTTAGTTAACCAATTTCATAAATTCTTGCCTTTACGCAATGCACTTGAGGTCAGGCAAATTAACTCATTTTTTTTGTTATGATATCAGCACTTTTATTTAACACAAATATTTTTCACTATTCAATTAATTTGTAGTATTTCTTCTTACAATGACATTAATCGTAATATTCCATTTTTTTTATGAGTAGACATCAATTAACAATTACTTGTTATGAAAAAGTTATTTAGTAATTAAAATTAGTTTGATTTATATTACACTCGATAGCTATATAGGATTTTCTTTCTAAATAAAGTCTAGTATTCTAATTTTTAACTATGAAATTAAATATAAATTTTTAACACGATGGATCTCTTATTTAAAATATTTTTATACTAATTTTCTAGTTTATTGTCTCACAGCTCCAAAGTTATTATCTTTATTAATTACCATCTCTGTTCTCGTATATATAAAATATATATATGATTGTCGTATAAGAAAAAAAAACACAAAAATTACAAAGGTAAACTAATTTTTCAAAGAAATAAACTTAAACAGAAAGAGATTATATTATGGTTACTACTAAATCCTCTATTTGTGTTTCAACACTCAGGACCAATGTTCCTAAACCAAGACATGACAGGGTAACCTCGCTAGCTCCTAAGTATGATACTCTTTTATATCATATTGTTTGTTATGTGGAGCCTCCTTCAACTCACATCACCTAGACATCGAACTCTATGTGAGTGAGATACTAGTTGAGTTAAGATAGTCTTACTCTCGATACCCTTTCAATACACTTAAACTTAACCAAAATTAGTATTTTTTCCTTAGAAATAATAATTTGAATACCACACATACTACAACTTTACATATACACATACACTACCAAATAAAAATTCAAACAATAATTATCTTAAGTAGCACACAAGAAAACTATTTAGCAACACTATAAGGCACCACTAATTCACAATCATATAGACAAGCCACAAATCTCAAAAATGAAAATACAATGCCACATTCAATACTACATTACTATAATACAAATATCCAGTCAAGCATATTCATAGTTTTTGCAACAATATTCCAAATTCAAATGTTTTTAATCTCTTTTAAACTAAAGTGTTTAATTACTTTAAGACTTATAAGAAAAAGTTATTACACCACATCAAAAACATCCAATATTGCAAATCAAAACAATTGTTTTACCATAATAACATCAGAGTCACACATATTCTTTTCTCATCTTATAGGCTAACTCTTCCATACTTACTTATGATATTTCCTACTAATACATTATCAAACACACTTAGTATCAATTTTTTTCGTAAGTTAATCTCTCTGTAGTCACATTCATACCCATTCTATTAAGAAAAAAAAAACAGCACAAACAACAATTTATCTATTCAAAATAGTAGTTTCTCATCACACTTTATATTTCACAATTCAAATCAAATTACCATTCTCACAAATATTATTTCCAAATTTCAGCAATCATATAAAAACAACATTCATACCATTTTTTTTATTTAACAATATGACCTTAAAATTTCAATTAAATTAACTTTCCTTACCCTGTAGAAGAACCTACCAACGTTCTCTTTGGGCATCCGCACATTACTCAAGTTTGTCTTACATACAACAAAACCCTACCAAAACTAGATTGCGATTTCATGACAACCAAGGGATGATGATTCATCAAGAACACAACAGAAAAATCACATGCAAATCCAGGAATTTTGCATGCATTTAAAATCAAAATGGACTTCTAACAAAATGGGTAAATTGCACTTACTTACATGTATAGATTGCTAAAAGTAAATTGTACGGTTTGTTACAAAAATCTTGCTTTTACTACTTCAATCTTCAAAAGATGAGGAAGGATTGGATTCTAAGAGAAGTAGAGCAGAGAAAAGTAGGAAATCATAAAGAAAAATGTGTAGAAGAGTGTTTTGTTTCTTAAAAGAATCCATTTTAATAGATTTCAACTTTTTAATAAAAATTAAAAAAAAATCATTTATATATTTATTGGATTTTCATATAATGTAACTCTAGCAAAATTGTATTTCTAAGTTCAGTGAAATATATATGTTCATATGTTACGTACCTTAAATATAATATACACTTAAAAAACATAAATGCATAAACAAATTTTGGAGACTTCTTCCGTGCTAAACTATAAAAGTTCCCTAAACATAAAATAAAAAAATAACAACGAGTTAACTATTTAATTAAATATATAAGAACAATATCAGTTTATGTTTATAATCAAACATTAAGTGTACTAAAAATCTTTTAAAGCACACAAAATAGAATAATAATCACAAATAGTTTAAAACATTCATATTAGGTTCAAAAATAACAATACTTATTATAATACAATCACTCCAATTCATGTATATTGGGAGTCAAATATAAAAGATGATCGATAAATTGTGAATACAATTTCAAAATTTAAATATTGCGAACAGAAAAATGATAAGATTTTAGCAATTTGGACTTCACCATCATTCTCTTCTTCATCTATTATTTTCCATTTTATTTTTATTTCTATTCATCCGTTAATCCATACTTAACAACATAAAATACCAAAAGCTAAAGAGGAATTTAAGTTTGAATTAATCAATACAGAGAAATATTAATACAATTATTTTAAGTTATTAATAATAATAATTTATGCTTATTTTCTAAAAATGAAATGTATGTTACATATTATTATGAAGTTTATTGCAAGTGATAATGTCCTAATAATGCTTAAGTGAGACTTTAAGTCACTTTGGTGTGTTGAACTTAGGTAGATAAAGGTTACCAAAAAAATACATGTTCTAATTAAATTATTTTTATACTTTTATACATGCAACTTGATCGTTTTAAAAAGATTGAGAGAGATGTATTCAATAGGTCAATTAAAAAGTATCGAAACAAAAAAAAGATGGTCAATTTAGAATGACTTGATATTAGACTAATTCTATTAACCATTTGTAATTAATTCTAATCATATATATAATCATGAATTTATTAAGTAGGTTATTTTAGTCTTCCCTTTTGACCCGGCATTCCTAATAGGTTGGGACCATTTTTCATTTACAATGGTAGTCAAATTTACAGAAAATACTAAACTTTGTTATTCACTTATACATAAACGAAAAGTAAGCACTTAATTTAAAGGTTAAACAACTCATTAAAAACTAATGAAGTCATAAAAAGTTACACAACTTTGATATAGGACTTTAATGAAACATGTAACATGTGAAAGATTATATAAATTTAAAGAAGAATCTCACAATTTTCAAAATAACTTATGATGCATGCATATCGAAGTCATGTATGCTCTACCAGTCATGTTCTAGAAAACATTCTTCACAGAATTATTATTTGTAAATCCTTCACAGTTATGTGAAAATGACTTTATGTACTTGTGTTTTAACTCAAGGAAAGTCTAACATATAATTTGGAAAAAATTATATAATCTTGTAAAAGTGATAGTAAGAATCTTTGATATAGAACAATAACTAAACATAAATCAATATAAAAACAAAAATGTATATATTTTTTATTATTTCTACTTTCACACTCTTGATCCTCATCATTTAGAAAACTTTTATAGATATCGATTAAACAACTCCACAAATATATAGTAAATCTTATTGAAAAATGTTTGAAGACAATTTAAATACTTTGTCCAATGAGTTAATTATTTTTCAACTATTTGTTATAATAAAAACCTTGACACTTATACGTGATTATGTTTATTTTAAACCTTTTTTCTTTATATTGTATACAGTCAAGATATTGAATAATGTTGAAGTTGCACCAAATGTTCATTTATTTTATTTTAATCTTTTTAAAATCTAAAAGAATTTTCAATTTTTCTTTTGTTAAATGAACTTTGTTTCAACTTTCCAAACATTTATATACATTTTAACATCTCAATTATGCATCCGCTTCAAAACCTATCAATCATTTGTTCGCATGAAAAATTATTAAAAAGAAGAAAATAAAAATATAAAATATAAAACACACACTAAACACTAAATATGTAATAAAAATTACATTTCATAAAACATAAAATAAATATACATATGAAAGAAATCTATATAAATTAAAATTTTCCTATTTTATCTCGATCTAATCTATCCTAATTAATGTATTTTGGAAGAACAAATTAATTTTGTATTTTTTTATAGCACAAAACCCACATCAAGCTTACAATCAACCTAATTTGAATTCATCCAATTAATTTATATATTAAAATATATTTATATATTACAAATTTTAGTTATACAAGCAATTTTTTACACGTTATATATATAAACCGTGTATACGCCAATTGAAAATTTGGGAGGAAATAACGGGTTGAAGTCAGTTCTGAATTGGTCCCCCTTAAATTTACATACGGAACTTAAAAGAAAACTCATTTAATTAAATGATATGTTTATTAGAAAGGAAAATTTGAAGAAAGAAAAACACAGAAAAGTGGAATAAATAATAATATTGATGTGAAAGACGAAGGAAAGTTTCAATTGAAGGAGAAATATAGTTCTTACTAATAACTGTTGATAAAAAAGAAACATACATTTAATAGGAATTTATTGTGATATGTTATACAATAGAAGATGAAAGAAAAATGAATTGTTATTGAACTGATGTGAAAAAAATTGTAACCTTATCTATGGCAAAATTGATAAAACTATGGTTTGACTTTTAATGAAGTGGCACGAAAGGACAGGTGGTAGTAGTTTATACGAGGAATATTAGGTTAGTAAATGGTAGGTATAATAAGTGCAGGCTATCACTCATTCTTCTTTTGTCATCATCTTAATTCATAAATCTAAAACTCCACTTTTTTAGCTTTTTCTTTTCTCTCTCATGCTTCCTCCACACTTCTTTCTTCTCTACCAACCAAATGAAAGAGAGATAATTAGGAATTGGGAATTTTTTTTTTTTTTAAAGTTTTACTGATAAATTTTTGACAATACATATGTAACAAGATGAAAAAAAAAATTATATGATTTGGAAAGAGAAGAACAATTTTATGTGTATTAAAAAGTAATTTTTTATTAAAAAAAATTTGTCAAAATATTATAATTGTTACAAATTAAACTGTACAGTTTTTTAAGCAGAAATTGGAATGTTATATAAAGAAATTTTGTAGTTTTATACATTGTTATCGTAATACGTATCAAGTAAACTCTAATTCAAAATTATGATTTGATATAATGAAGTAAAACAATGATATTTTAACAATTAAATCTTAATTTTTTTTTTATAATTAGATGTAACAATTTTTATCATTAGTAATCCCTTCATAATCTGGTTTTAAAGTTTAACACAAGTGATTTGTAAATAAATGATGTATGTTAATTTAGAAACATATTTATAGTAATTTTGAAAAGATAGTTTATGATTAAAAGATCAAGGGTTAAAAAAAGTGTTTATTTTTGTATAATATTTTAGATTTATAATCTTTTTTTTTTCCTGTTTTTGTTTGTAATCTCTTACTTTGTTTCATTCATAGTATCTAAAGAAAACTTTGGAGGGAAGGGTGCTTTAAGTTGAAAAGGTTGTGACTTTATTGCGGTATTCATTGTTCCTTCTTCGGCTTTGACAAAGATGGACTTCTCTTCTGCTTTTGGGTGACATGTTGCTCATTATCAATTCAAACATCAAATCGTACCTTTTATTCTTCCCTCACCGATTGCTTCTACTGTTTTTAATTTTAATTTAATTCTAATTTACCCTTTTAAAAATTTTCCACAATTTTTTTTTATTTAAGATGCTGTTAAATAATTTAATTAATTATAAACAAATGGACAATCAATTAGTAAGAAAATTTCAGATTAAATAATGCTTCAATTCAATTATTATTGTTATGAAATTGTTCTCGCAAAGGAAAATCCGAAGTATACAACGATCATAATTCATCATTTTCGCGTCAGATACTTTTATAGAGGGATATTTTCTCTTTGTTGTTGTGTTTTTCTGGATCCTTTTTCTTTAGTTTCCTTTTTGGAGAGTAGTCGCTTAGTTTTATACAGGTTTTTAACTCGTCCTTGATTAAGTTTTTCTTGAATCGCGATAAGTGATTGACGTTTGCTGAGGTTATCCCGACCTCTGCAGGGATGTGGTCACGTGATCGTTTAGCCGTTATCCTGAAAAGAGGAGATGAGTTACGAGTTTATGAATTAGGCCTTCATCTATACACATAGGTCGACTTCATATCAGACCCAACATATCTGTGCATGTAGGTCGACTTTAAATCAAAGACGCATCTGTACACGTAGGTCAACTGTGGTCTAGTCGTCAGGATATATATATATATATATATATATATATATATATATATATATATATATATATATATATATATATATATTTTTTTTTTTTTTATTTATTTTTTTTTTTTTTTT
>Ga0099822_1010073_pt1 | contig 11788 bp, 4 predicted proteins | sample CowpeawhiteBW_FD_76839 | JGI IMG/M metagenome (GOLD analysis project Ga0099822, IMG submission 76839) | Root nodule microbial communities of legume samples collected from California USA - Cow pea white BW | ecosystem: Host-associated > Plants > Roots > Nodule | place: USA: California | collected... | reverse complement strand
TTCAAATCTAGTTCGAGCGGACTAAGCAGCGGAACCTCCATCACCCTGATTAGTTCGGGGAGTTCTCACCTCTGCTCACATCAACAAGTTGATGATCATTGCAAAAGAAAAGACCACACCACAGAACATACAACCACAAAAAATAGGGTAAGCTAGAGCACAAAATAATATCATCATGCAATCTGATACATTTTCGCAGTAAACAGAACATACAACACCCAAGCATGTTATGACTCTCAAACCAATACACTAAGAATCAACTTGACTCATCTGGATACACACAATCTAGTCTGATTCAGCGGATGCTTGCACTTGGGGTGGATACCTCTGCTCACCCCCGAGCTGCTCACCCCCGAGCTGTGTGTTACAAGTGTTACAATGAATCAACTTCCTCACACACAAGGTTAGCCCTTAATGAGTTTAATGCCTCCTGCTACTCTCACCACAAGAGTCAATCCGCTCTAAGTGAGACTAACTGACTCCTTAGAGTGTCAGGATGCAACCTTACCTTGAATCCTTACCAGACTATATAGATGGGGCACCACCATGGACACCCACTAACAGGGGTCATGTAATTACGTCCCGACCAATGAAACACGACCCTGAAATCTCACCTAGAGATTTCAAGGAATTACGCACTGATGCGGACCAATCATACCCAAACAATCAGTAAAGATTTTATCATGCATGTACAAATATTATGTCGACCTTTGTTATCAATCCTTCTCATGTTTCAGATTAAACCCATACCAACTCATCATACTCCATCCATGAATACTGAATCTCAGCTCATCCCATTATAATGCCACTTTCATAACCAACCATTTCATGATTTTAACATGCCAAATTCATTCAAGTTCATCATTCACAACCTATACACCCTTCCAAGTATGCATATTCATTTCCCTTCAGGCCATTATATAATAATTCACTCATATACAAGCCAAACATCCAAGAGTAGAAAAAAACACCACACCAGAATGCACTCTCGCCCAGCTCTTCGCTCATGCTGAAGGGTCTCGCTGAAGCGATAGGGTCTCTCGCTCAAGCGAGCTCCCTTCGCCTAGGCGAGAGCTCGACACACAGAAACAACAGCCTCCACGCATTCTCGCTTAGGCGAGACGCTCGCTCGCTCAAAAACTGAGCTGGTCGCCTGAGCGACCCCTCGCGTGAAAATAGTTTTTGCGAGTCTTTGCCCATCTCGCCTAGGCGAGACAGGCTCGCTTGGGCGAGATTATCAAATCTCGCCACTATTTTCCTGCAACAGCCATGCATACCAGTCCAAACCAACATGCTAAAACGTTCCAAGCTTTCATAACATCACACCAACCACATAATCTTAAAATAACAGCTGAACAACAGGGAAAAACAAAATACATGAGTAAGTCATAGCTTCCCTACCTGGAAATGGCTAGCACAGGACCTCAACTCTAAATAGCGGGACGCGACAACTCAAGGGACGACTTAAGGAGCTGGAAAAAAATAAGAAATAGCGGGGATATAAGTTACCCAAAGTAACAGTAGCAGAAATACAAGCACAGATGAGGGAGCACTTACGTAGAGAAGAAAGAACTAGTTCGAACTTGCGTGCCTACGGTGGTACCAAACCCTAGCAGAGATTGAGAGACGGTTGTGGCTCTTAGGACAAGGGACAATTTTCTGAAAGTGAGAAAGAGTGTTAGGGTTAAGGTAGTCTTAGGGTCTGAATTCGTTTTGGGCCAGCCCTTGGGCCCATTCGATTTGGGGCAACCCTTACAAAAATAAGGCAACAGAAAACTGGGCCTTACAATATACATAATAAATATGATTTTTTTTAATAAATTAGTTTACCTCTCATACGACTCATCATGGCATATCATTTAAATTTCAAAATTTAATTTAAATTTGCGTCGATTTTACCGACGCTAAGCTACACGTTTAAATTTAACATTTTACATTAATTTCTAACTCAACTTATCAGACGCGTGAAATTTTCTTTCTTCTTATATGGAAATTAATAAGCAGAGGGGTTTAGTCCCGTCACTTAGACCCATGCTTTTCTTTTTCATTGATTTAAAACTTTAAATAATACTTTAAGGTAGAGCTGGCCATAATTTACTAAACTATAGTTAATTGTACTATATTAAACTAAAATATACTAAACTATTCATAATAAAAATTGAACTATATTATAAAATAGTTCAGTTTTAAGAAACTAAACTTATGTAAAGTTAACTAAGTTAATTATTAAATTATAGTAGATTGAAAGAGCAAAATACTTCAAATAAAATATTGATATTAGGATAAGAATTAGACCTATGTGTTTTGTGTCTTACGTTCTATTTTTTCTCTTTCATATTGAAATATTTATTTTATTTTGTCTTAATTTTTTTCTTTAATCTTTCTTTGAGAAAAATATATAATATTTATAATTAATTTATTGAAATAAATTATAAATTAATTCAAGATCTTATTTTATTTTGAATGAATTTTACTATGTAACGTTATTTTTATGTTATGATTTTACAGAAGTTATTTTTAAAAATTAAATTTTGTGACAGCTAACATTTTTATAATTTTTTATTTATATTAAAGTTTTTAGTAACTTAAATATTGAAATTAGTATAATAAATATAAATATTGGTACTAACGTATTTTTTATTTTAAAATCTTATGTAATATTTTTTTTTAGTTTTAAAATCTTTATTATGCGGCGTCAACTTTTTTAAAGAGAATTTATTTTAGAAAATTCTTAAAAAATATAAAAAGTTATTGATTCGTTACTTCACGAAATATATTTTAGAACTTCATAAAATTTCTAAAACATTTTTCACACAAATATTAATGAATACAAATGTTAAAAAATATTAATTTTGAGAATTTTCTAAATTAAATCCTTTTAAAAAATTTGACGCAGCATAATAAACATTGTAAAACTAAAAAGTAATATTACATGAGATTTTAAAATATAAAAAATAAGTTAATATCGATATTTATATTTATTATATTAATTTTAATATTTTAATTACATTTTAGATTATTATTGTGTAGTACAATCATATGTAATTAGTACAATTCAATTCAAAATAGTGTAATTCAGTTCAAAAATAGTGCAATTCAGTTCAAAATCAATGCAATCCTGTTCAAAAATAGTACAATTCAGTTCAAAAATAGTGAAGTTTATTCAAAATCAGTGCAATTCGGTTCAAAAACGGTTCAAAAATAGTGTAGTTAAGTTAAAAATTATTGCAGTTCAGTTCAAAAATAGTGCAGTTCAGTTCTGACGTAGTGCAGTTCATAAAACAGTTCAGTTTAGTTTATATTATAGTGCATTGCAGTTCAGTCCGGTTTATTTTTATGAATAACAGTTCAGTTCATATGAACTGTTTTTCAGTTCAGTTCAGTTCATATGAACGGTTTTTCAGTTCATATGAACTGTTTTTCAGTTCAGTGCAGTTCATGAGAACAATTTTTTAATTTAGTGTAGTTTTTGGTAGTGCAGTACAGTTTGGTTTATTTTGCCCAGCCTTACTTTAAGGTGGGTAATGATTTTTTTTTCTTTTTTTCAGTTTTGTTTCTGGTAAGCGAAAGCTAATCAGACTCTGTTTAAGTCCTTCATCTCACGGACGCTAATTTGCGGAAGCTGTTTTCAAGAATTCTTGTAGTGGGGCTTTGTTGGAGGTGCGTGAGAGGAATTACACTTGGCAAGGAAGAAAACACCACAGAAAATGAAACTTCATACATGCGGAGAGAATGCACGCTTGATGTAGGAAGAAGATAAAGTAAAAAGGTAAGAAAAAATTAGTCGTTTCATCGCCACATGGAAATTTATGAAGAAATAACTAGTAAAAGACAAAGTTATGGGGTACCGATTTGGTTAACAGGTCAACTTAACTCATTTTTTGATTTATTTAGTATATACTCAACATTTTGGTGATTTGTTATAATCACCATGTTATTATGTAAAGTTTTAGCGATATTTATAATATATATATATATATATATATATATATATATATATATATGTATGACATGGTCAGTTATATAATTAGTGAAGTTTTACCTTCTAATCATATTTTGTTTTACTATATATGTACAAGATATGAACTCAATTATTCTGGAACCAATATCATGTTAATAACATTTTGCTTTATAAAATATAAATGTTAGTGCTTAAGTATACATTATAAGTTGAATTCTATTTGTCTCTATACCGAAATACGTTATAACTCACTCATATTTCATGAATAATTCACATATAATATGTTGATAACTAATCTGTTAAAACATGTTTAATACAGAATAAATATGTGTAAACTCAAATAAAAGAAATGTACATTTTATTTAAAGGGGTGGACTGAAAATGGCGTATGTCAAGGGTGGTTGACTAGAATAGCAATAAGCTATAATAGTGGTGGACTGAAAATGGAGCTTGACTAGACTAGCAATAACGGGTCTTTTGGGATGCTTGACTTTCCTTGCCACCACTAATGACTTGCAAAGTGGTAATGAACTTTCCATATGGAGGGTTAGTTCCTTAATAATAAAAAAACAAAAAATATAAATGAAAAGAAATAATTGTATTATAACAAAGTTTTGTATACAACATATATCACATACACTTCTCAATTTACATAATTAAGAAAATTGAATAATAGATAACCATAAAGAAAGAACAATCTTTAATGAAGGATAACATGTATCGGTTACAAATATAATAAAATAGATTAGACCTATAATACAAATCAATTTTAACTGGATTAATTCGATTTAGATTTTTCTATTCAATTTAAATCAGATTAAATTTAAATTTAATTTATTTTGTCAATTAGAATAATTTCAGTAAAATTAATATACATGATTATAATTAATTCTATTACACGTGGAAAAGGTCGATTTGATTTGATTTCGACCTAGGTCAATTCATGTCAACCTCTTCATTCGGTTCAACTTGGGTTTGTGCTACTTCACCATAACATTAGCTAGAACTAACTTGAATCACCTTGGACTCGAACTTGACATAGGCCCTTGTCGACTTAGCTCCTCCATGTATAGGTTAACTCAACTAAAGTCGACTTAGCTCCTCCATGTATAGGTTAACTCAACTAAAGTTGGGCTCATGTTGACTTCACCCTAAACCTTGGATGACTTATTTAGACCCTTGGCGTAGGATGACTCAGCTTGATCCTTCGGCGACTTGCTTTGACCTTCGGTTAGAACAAACATGTTTAGACATCATGTCCGAGCTGACTCACCTTAACCTCCAGTCCAAGACTGTAAGACTCGGGATGTTACAAAGATGACTCGACTTGACTTTTGGCCTTGACTGACTTAACTTGACCTTCAATTGAAGACGACTTGTCTCGATTCTTTGACTTGGGTCGACTTATCCCAATCTTCATATTAGGATATGCCAGTCATTCCTTTAGCCTAGGCCAACTCATCTCAACCTCCATATTAGGCCAACTCGGGTCGACTATTCAACCTTGGATGACTCGGCTCAACCTTCGTTCGGGACCGACCTACTCGACCTTCACTCTAGGCCAATTCATCTCAACCTTTAACCTAACCCAACTTAGCTTGACCTTTATTCCATGCCAACTTGTCTCGATTATTCGGCCTGGATCGACTCATCTCAACCTTCATATTAAGTTGGGCGAACTCAGCTTAATTTTTTTAGCTGGACCGACTCAAGTCAATTATGGGCCCGTGATGACTCAGCCCTCAACCCATGTCATCTTTCCTCGAGCTTTAGTTTGGGTAAACTTAGCTTAATCTTTACTCTAAACCAACTTGTTTTGACCTTTGACCCAAGCTAACTAAACTTGATTCTTTGGTCCAAGATGACTCGACACTATTTTTCTGCTCAAATTGACTCAACTCGACCCTGCAGTCTGAGATAACTTGACCCAACTTTTGTCTTGGATTAACTCAATCCAACTTTTAACCTAGGTCGACTCTCATGCACCTTAATTTTAGATTTTCAAAATCCAAAACATATCCAATCTAAATACAATTTAAATCCAACTAAGTAGATTGGACTTAAAATCCAAATTATAAATTTAGATTTAAAATAAATCCATTTAAATAATATAGATTGAAACTATTAATTTGAATATTTTTTATGATTTTGTGTGCTTTTTCCATCAACAATCATAGTTTAAATCCAATACACTACAATGGTAATAAAATCAAAGTGCGGAAGAACACATTTGACTTATTCTTTGATCTAGTGCAATTGCCATGCTATGAAACTCTATATAAACCTATGTAAGAATAGAAATATCATCACACAGATGCATCCTCCATTACTTGTCCACATGAATAATTTTTCTGTGATGTTATTTAAATTTTGGCCCATATATATCCCCCTCATCTCTCTCTTGGCATTGAACGCAAACATCAACGTATTTGCCTTAGGAGATGAGACTGATCACCTGTCATTGCTGAAATTCAAGGAATCCATATCTACTGATCCATATGGAATGTTGCTCTCTTGGAACACTTCTACTCACTTCTGTAATTGGCACGGAATCACATGCAATCTCACGCTTCAAAGAGTTACAGGCTTGAACTTGCATGGATACAAGTTGAAGGGATCCATATCTCCTTATGTAGGCAATCTCTCTCATTTGAGAATATTTGACCTTGGAAACAACAGCTTCCATGGCAAAATCCCTCCAGAATTGGGACGCTTGTCACAACTGCGGCTACTCTCTGTTGGAAATAACTCATTGGAAGGGAAAATTCCTACAAACTTGACGGGTTGCACTAGCCTCAAACGCTTAAGGTTGCATGGGAACAATCTCATTGGTGAAATTCCAATTCAAATCGGTTCACTTCGGAAGCTTCAATATTTGCTGCTCTATAACAACTGGTTAACCGGGGGAATCCCATCATTCTTAGGTAATCTTTTATCCCTAACTGTTCTCTCTGTGGGTACTAACAACTTAGGGGGAGATATTCCACAAGAACTATGCAATCTCAAACACTTGTTCTTTTTATCACTTCCTGTAAGCAACCTCACTGGAACATTTCCTTCTTGTCTTTATAATATTTCATCTCTTGTTGCAATCTCAGCTACAAAAAACCAGCTTAATGGTTCTCTTCCACCTAACATGTTTCACACCCTCCCCAATCTCCAAGTACTAGAACTTAGTGAAAATAAATTCTCAGGACCAATCCCACCCTCCATCACAAACTCATCTTTACTTTATATATTTGATTTGAGTTATAACCATTTTGTGGGACAAGTTCCAAGTCTGGGAAAGCTACAACATGTTTTCCTTTTGTCATTTTCTTCAAACAATCTTGGTAACAATTCAACTTATGATTTGGAGTTTCTGAAAACATTGACAAATTGTAGTGAGTTGCATGAGTTAGGTATATCCAATAATAACTTTGGAGGTCATTTACCTGATACCATGGGAAACTTATCCACTCAGCTCAGTCAACTAGCTCTTGGGGGTAATCAAATATCAGGAAAAATCCCTGCATCAATAGGAAATCTAGTTGACTTAACTCTCTTGACTATGTATGATAACCGCATGGAAGGGATTATCCCAACAACTTTTGGGAAGTTTCGAAAAATGGAAGTGTTAGGCTTAAGGGGAAACAAATTGTCGGGAGAAATAGGAGCCTTCATAGGCAACCTTAGTCATCTGTTCTATTTGGAAATGAGTGCAAATATGTTAGAAGGGACTATTCCTCCAAGCATAGGATATTGCCAGAAGTTACAATACTTAAGCCTTGCACAAAACAACCTTAAAGGAACAATACCCTTTGAGGTTTTTCATCTTTCCTCTCTGACAATCTACCTGGATTTGTCAGAAAATTCATTGAGTGGCTACATATCTAAAGAAGTGGGAAACCTTAAAAACATTGATATTCTAGATATGTCTAAGAATCATTTGTCTGGAGACATTCCTGGAACTATTGCGGAATGCATAATGTTGGAGTACCTGTTTTTGCAAGGTAATTCTTTAGATGGAATCATACCATTCTCTTTGGCATCACTCAAAGGTCTTCGGAGTTTAGACTTGTCACAAAATCGCTTGTCTGGGTCAATTCCACATGTTCTACAAAACATTTCTTTCTTGGAATATTTCAATGTATCGTATAACATGTTAGAGGGTGAGGTACCAACTGAAGGTGTGTTTCGGAATGCAAGTGAGGTGGTGGTGACTGGAAATAGTAAGCTTTGTGGGGGCATTTCAGAATTGCATCTGCCACCATGCCCTGTCAAAGGTAAGAAACTTGTAAAACACCACAAGTTTAGGCTGATACCAGTGTTAGTTAGTGTGATTGTTTTTCTTCTCATACTGTCAATTACTCTAACTTTCTACTGGATGAGGAAAAGGAGTAAGAAATCATCTTTGGATTCTCCAACAATTGACCAGTTGGCTAAAGTTTCATACCAGAGCTTACACAATGCAACAGATGGTTTCTCAACTACAAACTTGATAGGGTCTGGAAATTTTAGCTCTGTCTATAAAGGCACTCTTGAGTTAGAAGACAAAGTTGTTGCCATAAAGGTCCTAAACCTTCAAAGAAAAGGAGCTCCAAAGAGTTTCTTTGCTGAATGCAATGCGCTTAAAAATGTTAAACATCGAAATCTGGTTCCAATTTTAACATGTTGTTCCAGCACAGATTACAAAGGTCAAGAATTTAAAGCTCTAATTTTTGAGTACATGAAAAATGGGAGTTTAGAGCAATGGTTGCATCCGAGGACACTTGTAACAGATAATCCAAGAACATTGAAGCTCGACCAAAGATTAAATATCATGATTGATGTTGCTTCAGCATTGCATTATCTTCATCATGAATGTGAGCAATCTATAATCCATTGTGATTTGAAGCCAAACAATGTCCTCCTTGATGATAACATGATCGCCCATGTGAGTGATTTTGGCATAGCAAGACTTCTGTCAACTATCAACAATAAGAAATCAAGTACACTAGGCATAAAAGGGACGATTGGTTATGCTCCTCCAGGCATGTTCTAAACTCTTGAATTAGTATTTCTTTAAATTCACCTATATTTGAGGAAAACTAGTGTATTCTGGAATTAAAAATTATTGACAAATTTTATTATGTATTTTAGAGTATGGAATGGGTTCAGAGGTGTCTATGACTGGAGATGTGTATAGCTTTGGGATACTTATGCTGGAAATGCTTACTGGAAGGAGACCTACAGATGAAATCTTTGAAGATGGTCAAAATTTGCATAACTTAGTAGCAAATTCATTCCCTGAAAATCTATTACAAATTTTGGATCCATTGCTTGTAGTAAAAGAAGCAGAAATAAGCACAGAAGAAGAAATTCAGAATCTTACTCCAACTACAGAAGAGTGCTTGGTTTCACTGTTCCATATTGGACTTGCTTGTGTAGCGGAATCACCAAAAGAAAGGATCAGTATGGTGGATGTTACTAGAGAGCTGAGTAAAATCAAAAGAGCCTTTATTTCTGGTAAAGTAAATAGAAAATGAATTAATTCGCCACATATTACTACAGGGCAAATGAAAATATTCAATACTCTTGTTTTGCCAGATTTTAGTTGCAATTTCCTTTACAACAATATTGTTTTTGGCTTTGTTTCTTACCTTATAATTTCCTATATAGTTATAGTTTCATTATCTTCCATTTTGTTATGTATTCTAAAACTTCAAAATTTCGAATGTAAACTGTCTTGAATTTCAAATGTTGATGCATGATAATCAATGTTAAGGTCAAATGGCATGGCTTCATACAAGAACAGATGCGTCTGTAGTATGATGCACTGTAACATTTATCATATACAATCCATTTCTTTCTTGAATTCCAAAATTTAGTTATAATTTTATTTTTCATGAAACAAATGCGAGGGTCTTATGGGATAAGATTGAATACCTATATGCCTATAAATCAAGGAGTAACAACTTGTACTTATTGAAAAGTATTGAAAAGCTCTTTAGCCAAAAAAGGAACACTTTGATGAAGTATCTAAATTTGGGGATGTTACATGTTTTATACTCAACTTCCCTTGCCCCGACTCAGGGACTTATTCCGGTACACCCAACAAGTTTCACATGGCTTAGAAGTCAAGTCAAACATAGTTTAAATACTTTTATTTCCTTTCACTTTTTAAAGTGTCTTTTAAGAACAAAATCGTAACAAAGCTCAAACGTTCCAAAACAGACAATACATTGGGAACGTCCACAAAGTAGTTTTGACTCAATTTCATACTTATTTTTCACGCATTATAAAAAGGTTTTGATGATAAGAAATACGAATGAAATCTGTTAGATGTTTTACATGTTAGTATTCTATGCTATCAACTCTCTAACATGTGTTCTACGATGTTCTGGTATAATCATATCTTCTAATGCGTTAAAAATACACGATACTTTTTCTGCATAACGATATATATAATATAATATAAAGTTTATATGTGCTGCAATTTGCTTAAAAATAATATGTAACTTCCAACACAATTAATACATTTTTCATGTAAGGAAATACATAATTTCTTCGATGTTTAGAAATTATACTCATAATGAAACAATCAATCATAAACAAACACATATCTAGTTATATTTGAATATTATATTACATATTACATATGTTAGAAAATGATTACTTAAATAATACTAATAATAATAAAAATATAAAATGATAATAATAATAATTATTAAAGCTACTGACATGTATATGAATCAAAGAATATTAATCAGATATCAACGAGTATAATAACAATAATAAATAATAAATAAAAGATAAAAGGTAAAAGAGTAGAAATATCCTGAGTTGAGGCACGCATAACGCTATCCTTAGAGAGAAAACACCCATACTGCACAGGGCTAAACAAATATATCAATACACAATCATATGTGTTTCTTATCATATGCGTTTCTCTTCCAAGATACAACAACCCGTCAGATCGAACGAGTGCAGCGAAGGATCTTCGAACCTTATGAACATCACTGTCTTAAAGATAATATAGAAAAGATAAGAAGAACACTTTTTAGATAACTCTAGTGTTTATTATTTCTATTGTTGTTATTTTTGTTGTATCTTTCCCCATGCACCTAGGTGGTATTTATAGGTAGCAAAAGGAGACAAAGGAGTAAAGTATAATAAGAATATAGCCGTTAGCCGTAAAAATCATTAACCCATAAATTAAAGGTCTATAAAAACTTCTGTAACAGTAGAATTTTTATTTTAATTATTTATTTTTTAAATTATATTAAAATATTTCTAACAATCCCCCACATAATTTTAAAAAAAAATCAAATAAAACAAAAAATATATTATCTTTTTAAACAAAATATTGTAATTCAGTGTAAGGAACCTTCCGAGTCTGATCCTTACACCTAGTGCTTATAAACTTCCACCCGAGAAAATACAGAGACTTGATTGTCTTGAACTACATCCCTTGTGACCAGGTTTTAGTAAATACCACATACAATATCGATGTTCATTATAGGTTCTAATCAGTGGGTGCATGTTACGACCTTGTGCATGTATCTTGTTTCATGAGTGTCACTTAGAGACTTGCCCATGTCTCACAATGGCGGGCCCACCATCACACTCACTAGGTAAACCCTCAAAGGGTGGTTTGTGACTCACACCCCTACAATAATTGTCATTGGATTTATTAAGAGGTATTTTATAAAATAAGCATAATAATGCACATACCTCAACCTAATTATTGTCACAATTTATAGTACACCTCGCCATAGGAATGAGACATAAAATTTAATCAAATTATTTGGTGTACTTTAGTCAACAACAACTTTGTTGTTACCCATTGAACTCCATTCCATGGGA
>Ga0099822_1010068_pt1 | contig 11789 bp, 7 predicted proteins | sample CowpeawhiteBW_FD_76839 | JGI IMG/M metagenome (GOLD analysis project Ga0099822, IMG submission 76839) | Root nodule microbial communities of legume samples collected from California USA - Cow pea white BW | ecosystem: Host-associated > Plants > Roots > Nodule | place: USA: California | collected... | reverse complement strand
ATATATATATATATATATATATATATATATATATATATATATATATATATATAAATAAGTGAGTTGAAAGATTTATCTTATCTATAATCTCAAATCTTAAATCAAGCTCAAAGTGTGTTCTTCATCTTTCGTCACATCTTACAAAATAGTCAATTAACAATCACACATAAACAAATTGATAATAGTCGTCAAATGATTTTACATGATTTTTTTTCTGAAAATAAAGTAACAAAATTATTGATCAAATAATTTTAATTTTTTAAACACTGATTTAGAGATATGTGAATTTAAACAATATATATATATATATATATATATATATATATATATTAAATTTAAGGGTTCTGGTTACTAATAAAAAAACAAACTGCCTATTTTTTTTAACTTTAATCAATTCATGCAAATTTGTTTCTTTTAAACCTTATAATTAACGACTCTCTCATCACTTGTTTATTTTTCTCGTATTTCTTCATCACTCACTCATTTTCTCTTCCTTATTACACAAAAGACACGACTTTTTTTTCCCTATGCTATCCAAGGTACGATGAGTCATTTTTCCATCATCCTAACTTCCTTTTCTCATCTTCAACATTAGTTGTAATTGCTATGTTTATGCATTTTGTGATTTTCTCTCTTTCACACACACAAAAATGCATATATACGCATGACCACATTAATTAAAATTTTTCATCCGTATTTTAAAGTAGCCAGAACAGTAATGGAAGATACATAAACAATCATGCATTTTTTTTTATCAACAAAAAATAAATTTAATTAAAAAGAACACTTGAGAAGTACTCTAACCCTTATACAAAAAGCATTATTTTACACATTAATATTTTAATTTAGCATCCTAACTCCACCAAAACAAAAGATTCTACCTAAATCAAAATCACATAAACAATCATGCATAATGCAACGTAATGAATTTAGTGGAAGTGACCATGAACTTGGAAAAGGTGTGAAGTAAGAAAAATACAGTTAAAGTTAGATGAATTGTGGTGTGAACGTGGAATGTTTACAAAACATTACTTATTGTCTTCACACGTAATTGTTAGATCTAAACACGTTTCCTACAATTACAACATATACACCAATATGAACTATAAATTTGAATAAGTTTTAATGGTTTGTGCAAATTATTTGGAGAATGGAGATACAATCACAATATTAGGACCACATTGTTTCCCAATCCAAAAATATGAAGAAAAACAAATCTTGGATTATTCTAAATCCAGAAAAACACAAATGAAAAAGGACATAAAAAAACAAGCTGGATCAAAATATTTCTATTATTTTTACACATTTAATCTGACTAAAATAAAATAATCCTAACGACCATTGGGTATCAAGCTGAACCATTTGTAAAAATAAGTATTTTAGGCCTTTCCGGCACTATTTAATCAACTAAATTATTTCTATTTTTTAAACACAAGATTTGAAAATGGTACCTTAAATTCATTAACAATTAAGGTTGAACAAAATACTTCTTAAATGCAAAAAACAAAAGCCAAAAACCGCATGACCAACTAACTAAGCAGCAAGGTGAAAAAAAAAACTATATATATATATTTAAAAAAAAAGATTCAAAGAGACTTTTATAAAATAAAAATACAATTTATTAAATTAATCATCACAACATTTCAACTTTTATTCCATGTGACAATTAATATTATGTTATTTCTACAAATTAAATTTAAAAAATTAAGATTATTTAATACAAAAAATAAAAAATAAAGAAGCATAAATTAAATTTCAACTTAGTATTTTATATACAAATATTAGTAATTTTCTCAGTTAATTAAATTATAAATGATTATATTTTAAAACTAATTAATTAAAATGTAATTACAAATATATATTATTACTTTTATATAAAAGCAATCTTTTAAATGTAATTTTAAAAAAGAAGTCCAAAATTCAGTTATCCCACTTTACGAACTTTAGCTAAACGTTAACGTTATATCTATCTCTAGATTCCCAAAAGACGAAAAGTTGATTGCAAGAAAAATAAAATCCAGTGAGACTCAGAATTTTGTGGCGCATGAGCATCCAAATGGGTGTGAAAATAATAATTTTTTTTTTTCAAATTTAAATTTATGAATTTATTTATGACCAAAATAAGGCAATGAAAAAGAGAAAAGATTTAGAAGGATGCGATTGTGATGAGACGGAGCAAGAACTGATTCCAGGTGTCAACAGGGCCAGGCATGCACCAATGAACGCAATCGTTGATTCTCACATTCCTATCCAAATTTTGTCCATACTTATCAGGATGTCCATCACCTCTCATAACCATCATTCCAGTTATGTTCATCAGACCAAATCGTAACCCTTTCTCGCTCCCTTCCTTTTCCGCAACCTTAAACTCCTCCACTTGGGTCTCGTAAATCTCTTCAAGACCATACGGTTTCACCAACGCACTTTCTTCCTTTGTCATGGGAATCGTTCTGTTACAACCACCACCATTGTTCCACCCGCCATTCTCAAAATGGTTCGGCGAATGAGTCACCAAAATCACCATCCCCTTGAACCCTTCTAGCTTCACCACCGTTCTAAAAGCCGTTCGTAATGCGTTCCTGTAACCGTACAAGTTTAACGGGTCTGTCGTCAGGTTATGGCACTTTTGGCACCCCACAACCCTGCCCTTTTCGTAGAACGTTAGTGGTCGAAAGAACCATTGTCCTCCTGAGAAAATAACGTAGTCGAAATTTGCAATGTGGGTGGTCCAAGCTTCATCTGCTTCGTCCACGTAAAGGTTCTCGGCGTTGACGAAAGAAGTGTCGTTCAGGTATTTTTGACTGGATTTCACCAGAAAAGGGGACCACAGGATTGCAACAGTGAAGTTATAGTGTGCGTAGAACCACCATTTGAAATATTTGTCATCGTTCAATGTGTATCTGTCTGTAATGTCCTCTGGACGAGCCACCTGAATATTTAAATGTTAATTTTTTTCCTCTTTCCAATTAAGCACTGATAATTCATAAAAAAGAGAAATCCACAACTAGTGAACTTTTGCATCGAATTACCAAGTTAGACAACGAAATGTTTCAATCCGTCAAGGTTGATAATTTAAAATGCTTTAAGACAGAAAAGAAAAGTGTAATGGATAAGAAACTTACACTATTTAAGAGACACAACAATGACTCCATCTGGTTCCTCCCAATTGAGTCTCCAACAAAAGCCATGGACTTTCCGCGAACAAGCTTCAGAAACTTTTTGGCATCAAACAGTGGAAGCTCACATTCGTCAGGTTTCCACCTCCATTTGAGGAACTCCCTGTCGGGTCTCCCATGCATGAAGCAGTTTTGCTTGTACGTTATGAAAGGGCAGTTTTCATTGTCATAGTAAGGCCCTCCAGAATAAGCCACCCAGTTTCCTGAAAATACGTTGCAGCTAAAATTTTCTGCGCTTTCCAAACTGCCACCATAATAAAGATTAGAATATGATTCATGCAAGTTTATGATCAGAGGAATGAACAGCACCACCAATAGCAGGGTCAGTGGTAGTGCCAACGCTCCTTTCGGAATAACTTTTTGCTGCATTATTGCTTTTCAATACCTCCAATACCTCATGCTTCTGATAAAAACTATAGGTGGAAAACTAATAAACTTCTCTCAAAATGTTTATGTATATAGTTGTTAGCACAGTGTCGGTCCTCGTTCCTTAAACAATGTTCCTGGTTATTGAAATGGTGCAATTACAATTAATGTATCATAAAAATAAAATTTGTGACAGGTTAGTTAGAACCGTCTTGCTGATTACATGGCCCTCTGTACCAAACTATAAGAGGGAAAATAATAGTAACAATAATAAGATACTTGACACTTGTAAAGGAAGAATATTGAGGATTTTGCTTGTACTTTTTTATTACTGTGCTTTATTTTATTAGATTAGGTTCTCTGTCATGACCATATATTAAACTCTGATAATATACCCAGCCAACAAAGAATTGACAGAATTTTAATTATTGATTATTTTGTTTCTAAACGATCTTTAAAGTAATTTAATTATTTAATCATTGGAGATCCTAAATTGATTAAAGATAAGACAATTTCATAATATATAAGTAAGTGTAAATCTTAGGGTTAGAGTCATCCTACCCAAATTTGATATTTGTTGGATCTATTGTTCTACCCACTATCAAATCATCCATTAATGTATAATCTCCCTCAAGTTGCAAACATAACCTTACAAACCGATTTATAAAATTGAGTTTAACTTAAAGTCTATTTCCAAGTGCTTCAATATATATACAAAAAATTAGCAAAGTAAAAAAATTAAATATAAAATTAATTCACAATATATAAATGAATTAAAATCTCTTACATTTTATTTTTAAATAGAAAACAGTCGCCCTTTTAATCTTTGAAATATTTTATTAATGTTAAGAATTAAATTTAAAAATTATTTCAATGTTTAAAAACTATTTAGTTTGATTTTTATATTTGAATTTGAATATTATGTATATAATCCGTATACTTTAGTCATCATAGAAAACATTAGCAAAATGTGAAGATAAAGATTAACATCGTGAGGAGTTTATTTATAGTTTGGATTAATTTTTTTTTTTCAATTCTGTCTTTAAAGTCAAAATAGCGTAGATATGGTTACTTTTTTTCTATTCAATTTTTTACGGGTGCTTTTGACGCAGAACCATTCGGTTATATAAACACTGTTAATGGTTGAGTGTGCGACTTTAAATAAATTAGAGGTCAGAATCAGCCTAACAGTTCTCGTATTAATGTGATTTAATTTGGATTAATTTGATGTTAAGTCAAATAAAAATGTTTTTGGTAAGAAGTCTATTCGATTTAAGTCATGCTTTTGATTTTCTTTTTTTTTTATCACGGTCCTTTCAAAATTATTTCTTAAGAAATAATCTTATAAGATTTATTTTTTAGTATTAATCTTTGTCATTGTCTAACTACAGTTTGCCTCTGCTAAGGTGGTTATAAACGAGTTCATGGCCCAACTTTATTGTTTGTTTGGATTGAAGATAGAATTTGAGGGAGATCGTGATATGTGTATCCTAATTAATCAAATTGGGTTGGTCCGTTTGTTAAATGGACCACATGTAATGTAACCTACTTTACCCATAATGGAGTATCTAACAATATGTTAAGTTATTGATAAATAACAACGAAACTTTTTATTTTATTTTATCCAAACAAAAATCATTTACAAAATTAAATAAAGACAATAACTCAATCACCCCTTCACACACCTCCTTACATTTCCTCTCTTGAATTCTAATTTTATTTCTTATATTTTTTTACAAACATGTCATACCAGATAGACGAAAGCACAACATGTAATTTTGGTACAGAGTAAGTTTATTTTTATTTTATAACTATGTTATTCCTTATAATTCTAATTAATTAGCGTTCAATTCACTTTTTTTTATTATGTTCGTTAAGAGTGAGAACATATTGAAGACATGTATGAAACTTTCAGAAATATATTAGATATACTTAGATTAAAAAAATAATAATACATATACATATACATTTATAATTTTTAAATATTCCATCAACGTCCATTGTTTTCCTTTATTTATTTTTTCTTCCTATTATATCATGACAGTTATAAAATGTATAGTTCTTTTTTCTCTCTAGCAGTTATTTAGTATTTTGATTTTTATGTATTTTGGTAAAGTATCATTGTGGAATACCACCCCAGTCCCAATCTATGAGTTGCTTTGAATTTGTTGACAATTTGATACTTTGCTATTTGAGATTAAAATTTCTTTGAGTTGAGGTGCAAAATTGGTATGATCTGCATAAAACATATACGGTTTTAAATTATTCTCTTATTCATGGTAAAAGTCAGAACATTTGAAGTAAGTTAATAACTAAAATTCCTAAAGTGCCTATTTTGTTCATTTTAATTTGAAGGATGAAATTAAGATAGAGGTTTTAAATTTGATTATCTTCCAAATAAAAAAAAATTAATTACGATTAATTACTTGCACTCTTTATGAAGAGTTGGAAGGACTGTCCCTGACAAGCTACAAGAAATGAGATGCACACCAAAGAGCTCTATGATAGATGACGACGAATCGGGTGTGAATAATGGTTTTAAAATTTATCAGTGAATTTGATATTTATGAATAGAAATTTAAAATAGTTAATATATTTTTTATATGAAACATAAATCAACTATTAATTTTCTCGTAAACTTTATACTGCTTCCATCCAATTTTAAAACTTCTAAACATAAATTAAGAAAAACAAAAAAAAACATGTTTGTATACAATTATATTAAAATGGTCTCATATTTTTAATAAATTTATTAAATAAAATAGGTGAAGAAATAGAATATTAATTTTATTATAAAATAAAAAATATTTTTTTCGTTTAAGAAAAATTGAAATTTTCTACGATTTCAGTTATTTAGAAAAATTATGATAGACTACCGAATTTTAACCTATTCTTTCTTTCGACAATAATAATAAAAAATAAAATGCTATACATATGGTGTTAATAGTACGTTATTTTGGTAAAAAAAAAAAATTAAACAGTTTTCCGTTCGAAAAGATTTCAGAAACCCTGTGTCGGTATTCATTGCCTTGGTAATTGCGTTGCAACACTCTGTTCTATGCTCTGCTCAAGCAGTGACTCAGTGATCTAACTATTATACCCAATATAATAATAGAGTTAGCACGTGTTCGACGAAGAATATCGAGGATCTTGTGCTTCATAATGATTGATGGACTCATTCTAATTTCTCATTACAACTTGCATCAATCTTTCCTAATTATCGCAAAATGCGCTTATTTGCTTCACGTACTTGTACAAGACAGTAGCACCATTTTTCTACACCCACTCTTTAAACATATTGCCATAGTTGGAACTATACTTGTTTCACCATATATGAGCCTCTTTGTTGGGGCAGTTGAGTTTATTAGGTTATCTGTCACTTACAATTTATTGAACTTTCTTTTAATATATTCAAGGATTAAATTAAGACATCATAGATTTGGTGGACAGGGTCAAGTCCCTGGAAAACTGGAAAATGTTCAAAGTTTTTCTTGGACCAAACAAAAATGTATTTTCTAAAAACAAAACCTGAACATTACACTCTCTCCATTCATAGAAAACACTAATTAAAATATACAAATACCAGAAATCCCAAACAGAGAACATTTTAGACCACTGCAAAAAGAAAATTTTTCGATTAAATGTTGATAAATACACTTCTGGAATATCAAACACAGTCTTGTTAGAAATCGTACGCACCTTGATTTGAGAGCAAAACAAAAATGGTATTAACTAGCCAGGCCAAGCAACTCTGACCAGTTATAACTTACAAGAAGCATCCCTAATAATTAAACTATCCTTGTTCCTGAACCATTTGGTGATCGTTGAAAATCACCCCCAACAATGCAAAACATTGACAAGATCACAACATGGTATTATGTTTTTCACCATCCAATTTCATCAAATACAGCAAAAACTCATTCCAAGTGTCAACGGCACCTGGTAGGCACCAGTGAACACAGTCATTAACCTTCTTATTCCCAGGCTTAAACCTACTGGGGTGTGCATCAGCCCTCACCACCATTGCATCAGTTACATCTATCAAACCAAACCTCAAACCCTTTTCTCTTGCCGCATTAAACTCCTCCACTTGAATCTCATGCAAGGCCTTCACAATGTCTCCACTTTCATACACCCCTTTTTCTTCCAAGCTAAACGGCTTTGTCCTGTTACAACTCCCTCCCTCATTCCACGCCCCGTTCTCAAAGTGCTCCGGAGAGTGGCTCACCAAAAACGCCACCCCTTTGAACCCTTCAATGTTTCTCAGCGTTCTAAAAGCTGTTTGGAACGCCTTCTTGTAGCCGTAGAAGTTCAGCTCTGTGGAGTTCTGACACTTTTGACACCCCACAACTTGCCCTTTTTCGTAGAATGTTAACGGTCGGAAGAACCATTGTCCTGTTGAGAAAACCACATAGTCAAAATTCTTGATTTTGCTGCTCCATGCCTCGTCTGCCTCGTCTAGATAAAGCTTGGTGGCGCTGTAGTAAGCACGACCACTGGGATCGGAGTCATTGAACTTTACTAAAAAGGGCGACCACAGTGTTGTGACAGTGAAATTGTAATCAGCCACGAACCACCATCTGAAAAATATGTCATCATATGATGTATGCTTCGCTGTAATATCCTCAGGATGTGCAACCTGATAGAGTAATCACAGTCCAAAAAATCAATAAAGGGGAAAAATAATCTAATTGTAATTCAAAGGATAGAATTGCTTACTTACAGTATTTATTAGGCACAGTAAAGACTCAAGTTGATTTCTTCCCATTGAGTCTCCGATAAAGGCGATAGACTTTCCTCGTACCAGTTCCAGGAACTGTGTTGCATCAAATAGTGGGAGCTCACAATCATGAGGTTTCCACCTTAATTTGAGAAAATCTGTGTCTGGTCTTCCATTCTTGATGCAATTAAGCTGGTCTAGAATGAAAGGGCAGGTTTGGTTAGAGTAGTAAGGTTGCTGGGGATATGGGACCCAATTTCCGGAAAAAATGTTGCACTTTTTGGTTTGGTTGGTTTCCAAGTTGGTGGTGGGAAAAGTGTTTGAAGATGGTTGCATGAAGTTTCTGAGCAGAGGAAGGAGTAGCACGATGAGAAACAGAGTGAGGGGTAACAAGAACGCACCTTTGGGAATGTTTCCTGAGGCGTACATCTCCGATGTCTCTGTCAAACTTCAGAAGTACTTGGCCAAACTCTTGATTAATGAACAAACGCTTTGCTAAATAGCTTCTAACCCCTTTCTACTTTTTGGAATATAGTGATCTATCTACTCTGAAGCTGTTGGTAGTGGTTAACTGGTTATTTTATTGCAGATATTTGTTCTCTGTATGCGTGTTGATTCGCAGCTGGAACCAACATTGGAAGCTTCACCTTCTTGAAACACTGGATAATTAGCCCTCTCTGTGGTATCAATACTCATTTTTATTTATCAGAAGTAAGTTAGAAGCTATGTTTGTTTTATTTACAACGTTATCTGTTTTCTTCTTTCTAGATTATAAATTTTTAATTACAGAAGAGAAGAGTTGTATTGGTAAAGATTTAAACCAAGTATTGATAATAATGACAGTATTATTACAAATAAATAAATTTAAGACAATAAATCTTTATTTTATAGAAAATTATTCGATTTTTAAACTTTAGGGTTTAAGTAGTTGTAAACAAAAAAAATAAAAAGTCAAAACATTCTATGTGTGGATGTAATTCTTTATATGCACCTAGCGATAAAAATAATTCTTTTAATTAACCTTAATCCGTTAGTGCACTAATTCCATGTGAAATCTTGTTAATCAAATAACTCACCTATTTTCCACTTCTTTTCTTATTTATTTTAGGTTTAAATATCTTTTTGGTCCTCATTTTCGTAGTGTTTGTTGTGGATGATCCTCATTTGGACAGAATGTTTCAACTGGTCCTCATTAGTACCGAATGTTTAAGATGGTCCTCGTTCTCGCAATTCGTGTTTTATTTGGTCCTTTTCTGTAACGCCGTTTAAATCATTAACCGGAGCATTGTACAGGTGGCACGATTTGTATTAGGGTGTATTACGTGTACTGTACATATGGCACGCCGTTTCAACCATTTCTCGTTGAACCACCAACAGTGCACGAAGTGATACAACATGGTTGCCTTCAACAATTACAACTAGAGGTAAAGGAAGATGATTGAGACCGTAACATACCTATATAATAGGATTGCAGGAAGAAGAAGATTGCAGCAACACCAATTGGGAATGGAGGAACAAGATTGTCAAAACTCACCAACTTGCCCAAACATTCCTTACCAAAACCCTAGCTCACTTATTTAACCTCAAATCTCTGATTGCCACACATGTATACTACACGTAACACACCCTAATACAAACTGTGTCACCTGTACAATGCTCTGTTAATCATTTAAACGGCGTTACAAAAAAGGACCAAATAAAACACGAATTGCGAAAATGATGACCATTGTAAATATTCGATAAAAATGATGATCATTTTAAACATTCTGTCAAAATGAGAACCATACACAATAAACACTACGAAAATGATGACATAAAATATTTAAGCCTTTATTTTACATCATTCAACAACTTTCCTTTGACTTTTGGCTCTTTCTTCTCAATTTTTCATATATTTCACTCTTATTAAAATTCATCTTAAAAAATCATCTTTCTTTAAAAATTAAGATCAAAACATTTAATAAAGATATTTTTAGTTCAAATATAGTATTATTTTATACGATCAAATATTCTTTCGTATATGTAAAATTCATCTTAAACCTGCATAGTTATAGTAAATAAGGAATGCAAATACAGATTTTACTATATTCTTTATTATTCGTAGAAAAATTTAAAATGGCAGAATTACGTTGCTTTCATTATTTATTTAATGATTTTATAATTTTTAACAAATTTTAGTTAATAAAAATACGTTACAAAGAGTGTGTTAAAGAGTGTGACACTAACATTTATGAATATTTAATTGAAGTAAATGGCTACATTAAAATTACGTTACAAAGAGTGTGTTAAAGAGTGTGACACTAACATTTATGAATATTTAATTGAAGTAAATGGCTACATTGACACATGAGTTTTTAGGTGTAGTCATGTCAGTTGTTGAATCGGAAAACAAATCTCTAAAAATTATAGATTGGCCATTGCTTTGACTCAAAACTAAAATGAAAAATGTGTAATAAGCCATTTTTTATATATAAAATGAGAATATGTTTAGAAAGGAAATTAAGTGAAAATAAGAATATAATTTTTTCTTGATAACTGATTATTGTCAGGCTCTCTTTCCAAACTGTTATGCAGCGTCAAATAAAAAAAAAATATTAGGAGAGAAATTAGATTTAATAGTATTTATTTGGCACGTGACACAACTTACAAGGTCAAAAATCTCGGATCTTGATCTAGTTGGATTAGGTATTATGTGTGACTTCATTGGCCGATTCCTTGCATCACTGTTCTCAATTTCCTCCTTTATTGTTTTTTTATTCTATATACAAAATAAGAACATATAATAAAATTTTACTTATCTTATTTAAACAGAAACAAAATTTTATTTTTATATGATAAAAAATATACATGTCAATTAATTAAAAATTAGATAGTAAAGTAAGAATATAACAAAGGAAAATAATTAAAAATATCTTAAATTTTAAAAATAGCAGATAAAAAAATAAAGTTTTTCCAAAAAGAATTAAAAATAGAATGAAATAAATGTGGATAAGAATCTCAAGGGTATTATATTATCACTAGTTAAGAAATTAAGAGGATTTTTTATTTGGATGTATGATAATGTATATTATTTTTGTGACTTTTAATGCGGTTTTTTTAAACAATTTTTTTTAAAAAAGTTTTTTTCTTCTAATTCCTTAGTCAAGCACACTTACTCGTAAAACCCTTAATATGTTCACAACATTTTAATTTTTTAGTTAAATTCGACAATTTTTTATCTCTTAACCAAATTAAGTATTTATTTATAAACTATAAAAAATAGTATTTCTTAAAGAAATGTACTGATTTTTGTGAAAATTATTTTTTGATTTAATTAATTTATACATTTTAGTCTTCGAATCACTTTCAAAAACTAACAAATGAGTGGAGTTTTTCTAGAAATTGATTAAATCGTAACAAATAGAGCATTAGCTTATTGAATAATGTGGATATATATATATATATATATATATATATATATATATATATATATATATATATATATATATATATATATATTTATATATATATATATATATTTTTTTTTT
>Ga0099822_1010061_pt1 | contig 11793 bp, 8 predicted proteins | sample CowpeawhiteBW_FD_76839 | JGI IMG/M metagenome (GOLD analysis project Ga0099822, IMG submission 76839) | Root nodule microbial communities of legume samples collected from California USA - Cow pea white BW | ecosystem: Host-associated > Plants > Roots > Nodule | place: USA: California | collected... | reverse complement strand
TAAAAAAATTATATATATATATATATATATATATATATATATATATATATATATATATATATATATATATATATATATATATATATATATTTAATTTTTAAATGAGTAAAAATGTATTTGATGCAACTATCTTAGACATATATTCATTTGTCACCTTGGTATCTTAGACATATATTCGTAAATTTAAAAACTTGAATACATGTCATATAAAAATTAGTTAGAATTATGAATAATATTTCTTCACAACAGCTTATAAATAAGACTTCATATACTCCATTTATATATTAGGACTTATTTATATTTCTTGTCTAAATTCGCTATTAATATTACCTTCATTCCACAATTATTCTACTTTTTTATTCTTCTCCAACAGGGTTGATCGATGTTCAACATTTCAACAGGGTATTATTATTATTTTGTTCCCAATTCACCACCCTAATTGGATTACATCTGTATTAGGATTAATGTATTTTGCATGTTGTGTCCATTAATTAGTCAATCTCACACACTAGAAAACCAATGACTTTAAATACTTTAACTCTGCAGTACATTACATTTGATTTCATTTCGAGTATAAGTCTTCCTATCAGGTGAAGTAAATGTGTCTTACTGTGAAGTTTTTAATTACTCTTTCAATGAATATTGATGCAAATCCATAATGAAGGATTGTGAATGGATACAATGCTTCAACATCTCTGAATGTGCATTGGAAAATGTAATATATTCCTTATGGTGCAGATAATATTTATTAAGAGTTATTTTAGTAAAATTATAATAATAAAAGTCATTTTATCAGTGTTCTTAATCTGTGGATAAAAACCCTAAACTGCAGTAATTGTGGAATATAAGTAACTCTTTAACCATCTAGTAGTTTTTCAGGTTCTTTTCACTTCATCATTGACCCTTTTCTGAGTATTTAAAAGCCTTTTTTATATCCACACCAGCAAGTATTGTTGTATTTCTACACTGTTAGGCAGGAAATTTGTTGTCATTTCATCTTTAATTTCACCTTTTAAGTGTTTTTAATAAGTCATTAGAAGCAAGCAACCTTGAAAAGGTTTTTTGGCCATGAAAATGTCTTGCTGGTGGAAAAGGAGTCAAAATGTTCTGATGAAGTAATGCAAAATGATTTTTGTTGTGTCAATTTGTAGTTTATCGGTGATGTTTTCAGACACTTATTGATATCTAGTATCGACAAGGAAGACTTATTAGAGTACCTAATATTGAAAGATTTTCTAGATTTTGTCTTGTAATTTTTTTCTCGAGGAAAAAATTACTATGAGCATCGGGGTACCGTTATCTAATAGAGTTTAATTTAGAAACACTACTGTTAATGAAAAAAAAAAATCTTCAAATAATTATAAATTACCATAATTTGTTTTATCATTTAGCTCAAGCTTACTCTTTTCTTTCTCCGGGATAAACTTGGTAGGTTTAAAATGGAAAGGATAAGAGCAGCATAAGGAAGTAAATACAAATTTTCACTGCATCAAATTAAGGCATGTGTAATGGCCAAATACAATGAAATCATGTTTCTCCCATCTTTACTTCTGTGAAACCATGCCTCAGAATAAAAGCTAATACCCTTTCTAAACAAAACTGGTCAAACGTTTACCTACCAATTTACTCTAATCCTCTAACATTAATGGTTGACAAAGATGCCACACCATTGCATTTATTTTTTGTATAATGAAATTTTCACTTATGGTTTCTGATCCTAAAAGAATTCCTGTAAACATGGCATCATATGAAGAGCCATAACCCACAAAAACCAGCCATGCTGCATGATCTTCTTCTGCATGTAGTGGCATCAACTCCACAATCTTCATCTGTCAAACACCTAAAGTCACTACGAGCATCGGGGATGTGGCAAGCACTCTCAATATGTTGACCTGACTTCAAATTCAAAGCAGGACACACTTGCAGAGACATTGCGCTGATTCGACTCACTCTTGGTTGCCTCTGCATAGTAAGATAAATATTCAATTTTTAAGTGTTTTGTGTAGTAGAGGACCACACAATTTTTGAAAGTCTTGTTTTCTTTTCCAAGAAAACAAAAATCAATAAAAATACTAGTAAACTCTATTTTGTAGTGCCAGCTAAGAAGATTCTAAGAGTTTTTTTTTTTTCAGCATCATGTGCAAATGAAATGGAAGAAACAGAAATAAAAAAATATGTTGTTTTGGAAAATTGTATATAAAGTCCATCAACTTCGACCTAATTGCAAAGTGCCATCAAGAGCTCAAAAATTGTTTGAATTTGTCCTAAACTACAACAATTATACTAATGGATCCTTTGACCCACCTGCCATGAAGTTCGGAAGAGTTCAATAATAACAATATTTTTATCCATTAGATGAGACCGACAAGGTTATATGGATCACACGATGTCATTTGACCCAGGTGAAAACTAATTCACAGGAATATTAGTTGTTATGAAATCCTTAAAAAAAAAATCCTCCAATATTGTTGATCTCTATTACGAACTTTTACGAAGGATCCAGTCACAGGTCTAAACATGGAAGAATCATTCTTCCAACAAAAGCTGAAACCAAGAAGCACACTCATCCTTAGAATTCCTACTATGTAGTCGCAAATAAATCCCAGTATTTTTCTGTGTCAACGACCCAAAATGTATCCTATGTGATGTCTTCATAAATTTTCCAATTGTTTATTTAAAACCTATGAACTTAAACGTATACCTGTAGTATGACATCTTCCCAAACGTCCTCTTGTTTCTAGTTAAAATAGTAACACGTATCTTCCATCTTACTCATACTAAAGCAAAAAATTCTTTGATTTTCAATGTTTATCACCAAACTCAAGTTTAGAGCCGCTTCCCTAGATTTCTCAATAAAAACTATAAGCATGCATTTAGAGATAGTGTCAGCATTTTTCAAGCCAGCCATTATGCGCCGTTATCTTGTACAGGCTATCCATATGTACGATCAACAAAAAGAACTGATCAAGGCTATGATTGGATAAATTTCTCTAAAAGTACTATTAAAAGAAGAAAGTATTAATAAAAAATGAAATGAAACGATTATAGAGGCTCTCATCTTACTTATAAAATGTTTATGGAGAAGCCAAAAAGACTCTAACTAGCTCTAACTACAAGTAAAACGATTACACAGCTGGCATGAGATGTAACAAAAGGTTTGCATTAAATTCAAGAAAAGTTGTCAGGATAAAACTTCAATTCTGATAGGAGAGCACAAAAAACACATATAACTGCATCTAAGTTTTGTCCCTGTCCTAATTTTTCCCCCCTTTTCATATTATGAAGTAAAAAAATTGAAAAAAGTATATTTTAAAGGATGTATTTATAGATCAGATGGAGGCTAAGATTTTACCCAAACACTCTTCAGTTAGGGTACCCAACAGCAGGTGGATGGAAGGATCTAATGACGTAATTGTTATTGCTTTGGGACTAATTGGGACGACTTTAAAGGTTTATAGAGGCTTTTGCAAATGAGGAAAACTTTAGGAGATTTATCACACTTTTTTCATTTATCTGTACAAGCAAAATCAATAAGCCCTACAGTAAATTGTAAAAATACCTTCACAAAAGTCCAATTAGTTGGAACATAAGCTTCTGGAAGCTCTTCATGCCAATTGCTGAGTACCGGAAGAGGATGACCTTCTGTTGTAAATACGTAATTATTCTCATGTACAAACGAATCGTCAAACAGAAGATATAAATATTTGCACCTGAAGAAAACACAGGATCTAATCAGAAAATCTGAAATACAATAATTACTTAAGAAAAAATCCCATTTGCTTTTTTTCTTTCATAATTTTTAAATTTAGCATTATACAAGAAGAAGAAAAGGTCTCACGTTTCAGCAAGAAAAAAACTATGCTGATGATCTTCCAACTGCATAGTTGTCACATCCTTAATGCTTGCAAAACCACCCTTAACTTTGGTGTATAAATTAAGGGAATTCACTATTGATTCACCGACTTCAATATACCATGGATCTGAAATTAAGAATGGTTGAATATATCACTATTGGTCAGGCAGGATTCTCTCTATTGATGTTATAGAGATTAAATTTAAAAGATAATATATTTAACAAAATTGAATAATTGTGATATGTAATGATGTCGTGTTGATAGAAAATACCAAGATAATACTCATTTTTATACTAAAGTTCTTGGTAAAGTACTAATGTATTACAGCATGAAGAAGCCTAGCTGCCAGATTATTTTACTGAAATGTTGCTATATGCTAATAGCTTTCTTGTTAAATTTAGAGTTTGAAACCTTTTCTATCATGGAAAAAAATGTTTACATGTGCACCAATCTTTTCAAGAGCATACTATTTTAGAAGCAGATGAACCTAATGCCTCAATACCAACAAACTTAAAATAAAAAGATGGAAGAACTATCAGACCTTTAGTAGCTTGATATAAGTAGAATGTTGACTCAGCCAATTCAGGACGTAAGGGATAATATTTTTCCGTAGGATGAATCATCTGGTGGTCCAGCAAATACCTTTAACACGGATTTATGATTCAATGTGATACATATATTATATAGTACTGTAAGAACAAAAACCGGATGACAGATTGATAGCAAAATACAAAGACACTAATGTTATAACTAAACTAGCAAAATCAGAGAATACCTCTCTGGTAGCACTCCGTATCTCTTCCACACGTGGAAGAACTCACGGTGAGAGGAATTAGCAGCCATAACATCCCCAATAAGAACCTGCTTTCCATAAGCCATATGCAATTACAAACTCAGAAAGATATCAAACCTAATTTTTAAGTGAGTAAAATTCGAAGTCCAGCTACTAGCCTGTAGGCCAGGCCAAAATGCTTGAAGGCTTGTAAGCTGCCAATAAGTTGCTCTTCCAGTCCTCATATCAGCTTCATGGTACCTGCATTAGGCCAACCAGTCCAGGTTACAATTGTTGATCACATTCTCTCATTAGCATCTTTCAAGTACTGTATAAAAGTACTGTTTAGACAGCATAAACAAAAAGCAAAGACTTTCTTAACAAGTGTGATACCAAGAACCGTGTCTGAAATACTTCTGCACGGCAACATAAGCAGAGTGAAACATCTTCCAAAAGTCCTCCTTCCCAAAAAGGATATGGGCTTTGAGTAGATACTCGTAGAAGGAATCAACCCCTAAAAGAACCCAGGGAAATAAAATCCAACAAAAGAAACATGAAGGCCAGTCATTAGTATTTCAAAGTTTAGAATATCTAAATTTATCAAATACTTTCAACAGACAATAAACATGTAGATAATATGCTGCATTATCCAATGAGCCGAACCAGTGAGAATATCCCTGGTTCAGGGTCAGAGTTAACCTACCAGCTCCAATTCCTGATGAATATTCGATCCATTGCCCAGTTGCCACGTCCAATGTGGTTCCAAATAGTTTTAATGAGCTCTGCATACTCCATAGCTTGCGAAGAGCACGTAAAGCTACTGATTCGTATATGGGGTCACCAGTCACTTTTGATAAAGCACCCATTTCAAGAATCAGGGAACCTGCACAAAGATGGAAAATTAGAAGCAACTTAAATCACTTTACTATACCCTAGTCTTAAAACACTAAGCTAGACCTCTCACCACACCCTGAAGTGCTTGTTTCTGTAGTCTCATTCTCCATTACTCCATACTGTGTACAGAATATTTTGCATTGGTAGGGAGTTATATATCATTCTAAAGAGTACAAAAAGTTTAAAGAAAATGCAACAGACCACAATTTATAATCTTTTATGTCTAAATATTTGAATTAACATGCTTCAGGTACAAGATTAACACCTTATAATCCAAAGTCTTTGATGTATGCATAGGTGGGAGAATCACATACTCCAAGCAAAAATCTGGCCAAACTAATTCCATTCAACAACTTTTTTATGAGCATTAAATGATTCAACAGTTGGATCTTAAGTTCTCTTTACGTATATCAAGTCTACAGAATTCTTTGCAGTATAAAAACTAATTATTTTTCTAATAATAAACTTTATTTTAAAGTATAATATACTTTCTAAAATAAAAGTAAATGTTGCATATAGAAATGAATATCTATTTATCTATCTATTATAGCATTTAGTAGCATCCTCTCATCTCATGGCCCCAACTGGTGATCTATCACCAAAATTGTGGGACTATTGGATGTATTGAAACACAACTTAATAACATTCCTAACATGGTTGGACTCACAGAATTTTGTGAAGCTAAAGCTTACTAATCTCTCAGCTTGTTAAAAATAAGCACATTTAACAAGAAAAATAATTTAAAAGTAAAAGTTCATAAACCAGATGGCTGAAGAGAAGACGATATAACAAAACGAACCATCACAAAAACTATTGACTGCTGAAGAGATGACAAAAGAAGCACCAAAATAATCATCGCATTGGAAACATAACATAAGAAGAATGATGACCAGAATGATGCACAATCGGAAGATAGGCTGTTGCACAACCAAGGTGAAGAGACATTGAAAGAAAGATGCCCAATAAGAGAGAAAATATCATAAAAAATATTTATAGTGGGTCTCAAGCCTTTTCAAATTTATAAAAACGGTTTTGGAAGCTTTAAACCACACGAATAACCTCGAACTGTAGAAGAAAAGCAAAAACCTTTGAAAAGTGTGACAGCATGGGAAAAACTTTATCTGTCTTAATGGACTTGAAAATGGCTCATAAAATGTCAACCAACAGCCCTACCAGAGCCAAAGTTAAAATTCAAACAGTGTCATGAACATTGTAAGTAGATGTCATGCAAGTATATACAAAAACACAATATGTCAATTCATGCAGAAATAAAAACAGAGACAAAACAGAGTCAAACAGACAGGAAGGCAAATAAACACAGATGGAACAGAACAACGCACACAGCACCAGGACCAAATGGACAGAAACAGAGACAAAGATGGCCACCACACACAACAGAGACAAGGTTAAATAGCCTGTTCGAGTGGTGGAACCAAAATACAATGGGTAGTGGCAGAACTTAATACAGAAGACAAGCTGATCTGTGGAGGGAGGAATTACTGAAAAGGTGGGCTGGTGCACAGTTTCATGCCAGGACATTGACATTGGTAGAGATCAATGGAGAGGGGTGGCATGCCTGGATGGACTGACTAACCTGAAAATTCATACCCCCCACCTCAAAGTGGCTAATGTTGAATTCAATTATGGGCTCAGCTTGTTGAATTGGCAATGGGAAGGACAACATCTAGTGACAGCAGCTGTGGTGGACAGCAGAAAACAAGCTGGAAATGTGACACAGACATGGAAAAGTATTTCTTCAAATTAATGATGCAATAAGAACTTTTGACTGTTGACTACAGGATTAATATTAACATACTTATCTTCAAACATTCAAAAGCTTACTAACTAAATTAAATGAAAATAACATATAAGCTGATGCCTTGCCCTCTAAATAAAAGATTTACAGAATGACAGACTTTGAATGCTCTATGTATACCTTTAAGTTAATCCATGCATATGGCAATCCAGTAGGTGTATTAAATGCCGGTAGAAAGCGTTTCCCTAAATCTTCAGCCAGAACTAGCAGCTGATTGTTGTAAGCCCCTTGTAACAACTTCTTTGAAGAATCAGATGCAAGTAAATGAGCAGAGACAAGTCCTCCAAGAACTCTTATGTTGCACTGAATGATTACAATCAAGTGATAAGGAAACCACATTATAGTGCTTAAGAATTCAAGTGTTTAGAAAAAAAAAAAATTCAATATCATTCCGAAGAAATTTAAGCAATCCCCTTTTCAAAATTAGAGCAAACTGACATCATATCACACAAAACTCTGGACTCAAGAATTTCAAACCAAGTCGAAATATTTACCTCAAAAAGATTTATGCGTGCATCAACATCAAATGTCAGATTTTCTGAAAGCCAAAGCACTGCCCTCTCAAATTCAGTGCTATTTCCCATAATAACAAGGCTAATAAAATAAAGAACAATATGGATCAGTTTCCACATCAACAAGACAGACAACATGAACTCATCATGAACAGCACAAATTAAAAAAAAAAAAAAGAATTACATAAACTAACAACTCATGTGGTAGCTGAATACACATACCTAGACAGCGATTCAATAAGTGTAAGCGCAGAGCCATTATAGTCTTGAGGCAAGTGTTCAAGCTGCAGTAGTAAACAGTTATTTCCACAGTTTTCTGACTGATTTCCTTCTTCCGTTCTTAAATAGAGATATCATTACCTTCAAATTTCCCAGCTCACTCAGGGAATTGGTGAAAGTTTTAGAGATAGGTTTAAGCTCGTCATGCTGCAAAAATATGGCAACCTCAACATTGCACACTATTGTACGTCAATAAAAGAAAGAATGGCATATAGCAACATTGACTGACCGGAAATGCATGTGTCATATAGTTGTCATACGCGTGGTAAAACCTACAAACAAAAAGTGACATAAACCAACAACGTTAATGAATAATTGTTCGCCAGGGAAGCAAATATTACTTAACCTATTTCAAAGATTAGATATGGCAATTCCTACCACCTTCATTGCCTCTTCTGTAAAACTCGTTATCAGTATAATTCAAGGAACAAAGTAGCAGAACACATAAAACAATCAATAAGTTCAACACGCCTTCGATTTAGGTAGGAAAACTTAAGCCTAGTTTTCATAATGTGTTTTTCCCATACCTAACTCGAAACTTAGACGTGTAAGCTAAACATTGCCAAGAAAGAGATGAACAGGTAAAATTGAATTTGTGAAAAAGACTACGGAATCGGAAGGTGATATTTACATACATATTGCGAACTTTCTCTTTCATGCGTTTTTTCTTGGCCGCCCAAGGAGATTGTGATTGGGACATGGAAAAGTCCGAAAGTACGAGGAGGAAGAGAAGAAGAAGACATGTTGTGCAATGACGAGGATGAAACATGGGATTTTGAGGACTTTGGTTTGAAACCAAAGGGAAAGAAGAGTAGCGGATTGTGGTATGTTGTCGCAGTGAACGAGAGAGAACCGGGTAAGATCTGATCAATGTTTCATTTTTTGTTTTTCTGTATCCCTGGTTCCATTTATGTTATTTTTAATTAAAAATTTTATTTTTCAATAAATAAAAGAATTCTTATTTAATACAATCTCATAATTTCTATGTTCTATTTAAAAAAAAAAAATACATATCTTTTCTTACTTAAAAGTAATTTTTCTATACATTCTGCTAAATCCTTTATGTAAAATTATTTAATTCCAATAATATCTTCATCGTGTCAATGTTAGAAGTCAACATTGATGTAAGCAAGATCTTATCTTGAGCAGTGTACACGTACACTTTGATCTGACTAACCCGAACATTCACATCTAGTACGTGAACATGTAAAGTTATAATTTTAAGATGGTTTTTAGGTTTTTTTATTTATTTTTAATTTAGTTTTGATCTGTAAAAACTAATCTCGATTCTTAAAAAATCGATATAATTTAATTATTTTTATTAAATTTTGTAAATAAATTATAAATTTTTTATTATAATTAAAGTTATTAATAAGAATAATTTGTTTAGTTAATCTAATTAATATAATACTAGTATTATTATAATGAAAAATCCTTAATTTTTGTAATAATTTTAACTAAAATTATTAATTTACATAATTTTTTTCAAAATCATAATTAAATGATATTAATTTTCATAATTTGAGACCAAATGAAAATTTTAAAAAAATTAAGAATAAACACAATATTTTAAAACCAGAAACAAAAAATGAGTAATTAAATCTAATATAGATATTAAATTACAGCAATAACATATTAGGATAAAATTATTTTTTTGACGTAAATTTTGTCTATAGAGGACAAAAGCTGCTTCCAAATATTTGTAATGTTTTGCAAATTATCAAACTAATTTTATAATTACAACTAATATTTCGAAAATTATAATTAAAATTATAAGATATTTTAATATACATTTCCTAGTTACTTTATCCCTCACAATTATGTATTTCGATAAATATATACGATAAATAATTCTATATGTTTTCCTGATATTTATTATAAGATCGTAGATTTTAGAGAAATCATAAGATGATTATTTCTATTTACTTTTCATCTAACACATATAAACACAATACTAAAATTCTCTCAATAAAAATTCTGTGTTTTTCTTCCACAAATTAACTATTCAGTGGTTGAAAAGGTGAGTGTTCTTCGTATTTGTTTTAATGATTTCTGAATGAATTCGAGGATTGATTTAAGCGATAAAAAGGAGAGAAGATGTTTTGTGTGAGAGAAGATTTGAAGGTAAATCTTTTGATCCAAACTAGTATAAATATTTCGTACAATTTTTTCTTTTCTACTCACTCTTTTTTATTTTATTGTGTTTCTTTAAATAAAGGAAAGAATTTTAATTGATATTTGATAATTTAAAGGGAAATTTTTAAAAGCACATTTTTTATTAAAAACCCAATTCACCCTTCCTTTTGGTTTTGGTCCAAACGCTAATCATCTCGCTGCGTGATACCAACAATCGCTTTATGTTTGGATGTGGTTTTGCATAGTTTTGCTATACCATATTCATTTCTAATAAAATAAATTATTTATATCTTTATACCTAAATTCAATGAGTATCAAATCTTTGTCTTATCTCCATCTTCACTGGATAATGGGTATATTCTCGTACTCATACCCATATGCTCATTTTCTTACTGTCTTAATATTAATTAATTTTTTTATAAAATAATAAAAAGTTACGGTAGAGTAAACACAATATTATCATATATTCAATATTAAGAGGAAAATTGTTTCTTCGATATTAAAAGGAAGGTTGTTTCTTCAATATTTAGAAAGAAACCATAATTGCATAAATTTCAAATTAGAATACCAAATAAAATTTCATGAGAACCAAAACATTTATTAAATTTGCAAGCATTACAATAAAACTTAGTTAATAAAATTAAAAAATATTTTAAAAAATATAAATGGAAAAAAAAAATTCAAATTAAAATATATTTTAAATGTTTGTTTACTTCAATTTTTTTAAATTCTAGTCAATATCTTTTTTTACACTAATAAAAGTTATAATAGATTACTTGATCAAAATCACGTAAAGAACAAATATTAAACTAATAATAATAAAATTTTAACATAGATATTGTATCTTTTTTGAACTTCGATATATGTTGGATGGTGATAAAAAAATTTCATAGCAATTACATTAAATTTTTAGATTATAGTACATAAAATTTTTTTATACAATTATAGTGACAAAATTATAGTATGATTGATAATGAGTTAAAAAATAAAAAATAATTATATAAAATGTATCAAAATAGTATTCTACACGATAAAAATAAATAACAAATAAAAATGTTAAAAAATTATCAAATGTGTGTCTTAGAAACAATTTGAGAGATTATAAAATGAAATTGTACAAAGAAAAATAAATGTATAATTAAGAGTATGATAAGATGAAAAATACCTTAGAGATTTAAAATTTTTACAAATACCAACATGGTCAATGGTTGAGAAATAACGAAAATTGTTTTAGCGAAATAAATGAGTTATTCATATGAAACATAAAGTAATAATAATAGAGTAGATAATATTTTTTTTTTATATTACATAGTAAAGGAAAGGTTTATGCTATTAAACACTTAAATTGAGAGTGTTAAAAATACGGTGGATATGCGAATGAATTTAATAACAAACCAAATTAGAAAAAATAAAAAATAGTATGTGTAAAGTTATATATATATATATATATATATATATATATATATATATATATATATATATATATATATATATATATATATATATATATTTATATTTTTTTTTATATAT
>Ga0099822_1010059_pt1 | contig 11794 bp, 9 predicted proteins | sample CowpeawhiteBW_FD_76839 | JGI IMG/M metagenome (GOLD analysis project Ga0099822, IMG submission 76839) | Root nodule microbial communities of legume samples collected from California USA - Cow pea white BW | ecosystem: Host-associated > Plants > Roots > Nodule | place: USA: California | collected... | reverse complement strand
TTCTTGTTTTTATATATATATATATATATATATATATATATATATATATATATATATATATATATATATGCTTAAATGGGATTCATTTACTTTTCTTTAAAATGGGATGATATAGCCATACGAGTTCATGTTTTGAGTTCGGGTTGGCGAGTATGGTGCAGCACATTATGCAAGGTTTCTTATTCATATGTATGTGTAGTAATGTGTCATTTGAAGCATATGTGAAGTGCGAAGCCCACCTTAATATTTAATGCATTAAAACACTTTTGTGTACATTATGGCATTCACGTAAATGTATATGTATATAAACTGAAGGTGCATGGTATTTGTGTGTTCTTTTTTCCATGTCAAATTGATGAGTATGATGTGGGCCCATCTTAAATTTGATATTTGGATTCAATATAATATGTGTACATTGATTTGTCTTTAACGTTTCCTAGTTTTGTTTTTAGGTGTTTTTAATTTATTTTATATTTCATTTTAAATTATATTTGAAAACTAGTAGTAACAATAAAAATAATTGTGCATATCGATTTTTAGTAAATATCCTTTTTTTAGAAAAAATAAAAATCTAAAAGAATATTTTTCATAAGCTTTTTCTCATTTCGGGGTATTTGTACGGCCACTCGCATTGTCTAATATCTCACAAATAAAGGTATAAGTACTCGTGTGGTCGCTTGCGTTGTCCTAGTACTTAATACCTTTCTTTTTTTCTAAAAAGTTTTATTTCAAAAAAAATTCCAAAAAATACATTTTTCTTCCGGATATTTCTTTGGTCATTTGTCGTTTGACACTTTATAATAAAGGTTTAAGTACTCGTGTGACCGTTTGCATCGTCCTAGTACTTAACATCCTTTCTTGTTTTAAAAAAAATAAAAATAAAATAAATACAAAAGATTTCATATTCTAAAGTTAAAAACATCGACATTTTCAAACAAACAGTTTTTTTTAAAGAACCACGTAACCTTGATTTCTCATTTTGAATGAGAATATGTAGGACCAAGGTCAATCCTTGTCAGGCCTAAAAAATTACAAAATATTTTTGTTTCTTTTTGGCATTTTTGTCTCATTATTTTTGGGGAAAATCAACATTTTGAAAATCACATCAACTTTGCATGTTTAATTAAAGGTTGCCACCTTTGTGCGGGTGTTGTAGGGTGTTAAAACTTTCCCTACGCGTAACTGACTCATGGATCCAAAAATTTGGTTTTTTGCATGCTTGCTCTATTTTTATGGTTTTTCATAGTTTTTCAGAAATAACTATTGTGGCGACTCCAAATCTCTTTTCAAACCTGTCTCTTTCTTTGGTTCGTCATCCCGTCACGATTTCGGTTGCGACAATGACTAATTTCTAAAAGAAAACCCAAAGTCCAAGAACATAAACTAATTTTCCTAAAAATTATCCTTCAAATATGCTTCAAACCATAATCTTCATAATCTTTTGAATTTCTAGTTGCTTGTGGCATCAAGAGCCTTTGAATAGATTTGATCTTCCAATCTCTTGCTCCTTACCCATGTCATAAGTTCTTTGAATTGTAAAGGTTCATCTTCAAGTTCTTCATGCATAGAATCTAGGTATAGTCCTCTATCAATAAGGCTTGTTGTTTCATTCGCACATGGAAGAGGATGGCCCTTGTATCAATTGGATGTGAAATCTGCATTTCTAAATAATCCTTTTGAAGAGGAAGTGTATGTCACTCAACACCCTGGCTTCCTGATTAAAGGGAGTGAAAGCAAAGTCTATAGATTAAGGAAGGCATTGTATGGTTTGAAGCAGACCCTGAGAGCCTGAAGTTTATGTCAGAACTCTAAATGCAACTGATTTGTTGTTAATGTTTATATATATATGGACAATTTGCTTATTGTAGAAAGCAATCAAACAAAAATTGACAAATTTAAGGAGTTATTGATGGTTGAGTTTGAAATGATTGATCTTGGCAAATTGAGATACTACTTCCTTGGAATGGAGTTTGTGGAAAACAACTAAGGAATCATTCTACACCAGAGAAAGTATGCAACAAACATGTTGAGGAGATTTTGTATGGAGAACTACAACATTGTAGTAACACCAGCCAAGGTAAAAGTTTTAGCATAAAAAAACGATGAAGAAGAAATCCATTGCACTCTCTATAAGCAGATGGTCGGATCACTTAGATACTTATGCAACAATAGACCTAATATTTCCTTCTCAATTGGAGTTCTTAGTAAATTTATTCACCAGCCAAGGAAGAAGCATGTGCTGGCTACAAAGAGGGTGTTAAGATACATCAAAGGAACTTTGGATTTTGGAATTTTATTTCCTAAAACTGATCAGATGTAGGGGAAGTAACTTGGCTTTTCTTATGCATATTGGTGTGGTGATAGTAATGATAGAAGAAATACTACTGGTTATATTTTTAAGTTCATGGGTGCATCAATCTCTTGGTTTAGTAAGAAGCAATCAATTGTTGCGTTATCTACATGTGAAGCTGAACATATTGCAAGTTCAATGTTGCATGTCTGGTTATTTGGCTTGATTCTCTTATGGCTGAAATAAGAGTGAAGATTAAGAGACCAATTCAGTTGATTATTGATAACAAATCAACAATAAATCTGAAAAATAATTCATTATCACATGGAAGAAGTAAACATATAGAAACCATATTTCATTTTCTAAGAGAGCAAGTTAATAATGGGAAGATGAAATTGATCTATTGTTCTATAAAACTACAAGTGGCTGAAATTTATCCAAGCCTTTGAAGAAGGAAATGTTTGAGATGCTGAGAGCTGAACTAGGTGTTGTTAATTCACGATATTGAAGGGGAATGTTGTGTATGTTGTAATTCAATAGTTAGTTTTTGTTAGTATATTGGTTAACTCTATATAAAGAGTTACCTATCTTCTGTATGCTAGAATTGGGAAATAAAAATACATTGACCTTGTGTTTGGATGGAGCATTTCAACAATGCTTTGAAATTGAAATGCATTGCATTTGAATTGTTTGCAATTAAATTCCATTCATTTTCTAAATAACTTGTTTGGATAAGGAAATTAAAATACCTTACATTTAAATTTCTTGTTTGGAAAAAAAAATGAATTTATTGTGAGATAAAATTTAATTTTAACAATATTTATTTTAGGCTTAATTATGTTTTGAGTTCATGATAAATTTGGAAACCCTACGATCAAGAAGGGCTCGTCGACCCAGATGGGTCTGACGACCTGGACGAGCCCAACAACCCAAACGGGCCTTCCAAACCGTTTGGTCCGTCCGGGTCATCGGACACGTCCGGTCATCAGGCCCGTCTGGGTTGTCGGGCCCGTCTAGGTCGTCGGGTTCGTCGGGTCGTTGGTCCCATCTGGGTCGTTTGGCCTGTCTGGATATTTTGACTTGTCCGAGTCGTTGGGTCCGTCCGTGTCGTTGGGACTGTCCGTGTTGTCGGGCTCGTCCGTGTCATCGGGCCCATCTGGATCATCGGGCTTGACAGTTTGGAAGGGCCCGTCAGACCCGTCCGGGTTGTCGACCTCGTCCAATTTGTCGAGCCCATTCGACTCATCGGACCCGTCCAAGTTGTCGGGCCCGTCGAGGTCGTCGGGCCCGTCCAATTCGTAGGAACCTTCTGGCTCGTCCAATTCGTCGAGCCCATTCGGGTCATCAAACCCGTCTGGATTGTCGGGCCCGTCTAGGTCTTCGGGTTCATTTGGGTCGTTTGGCCCGTTTGAATCATCGCACCCTTTCAAGTCGTCAAACCCGTCTGGATCGTCGACCTCGTTTGTGTCGTCGGGTCTGCCCTACCAGTTTGTGTCATTGGGTTGGCCCGACCCAGCTAGGTCTTTGGATTTGTCGGCCATGCCTAAGTCATTTGGGTCAGGCATACCTAAGTCGTCTGGGATCATTGAGTCTGCCCGCACATCTAGGTCGTTTGGCCTGCCCGACCCGTGTGGATCGTCAAGTCCATCCGACCTGGTTGGGTCATCAGGTTCGCTTGTCCCGTCTTGGTTGTCGGGCCCGCCCAACCCGTCTTGGTTGTCGAACCTGCCCGATCCTTCTTGGTCGTCGAGCCCGCCCGTCCCATCTATGTCGTCGTACCCATTTGACAACTCTACCAGAGAGTCTAGAATGTGAGGTTGAGTGAGAAGAATTTCAAATTCCACCACCTATTTTGAGGGTATTTGAATTTCTACTAATTTAACTAATTGAAATCCTTCAAAAAAATGCTTGCATTTGAAATGCTTTTTAATTTCTGTATCCAAACAAAGCATTTCATTACAAAAAAATCTAAATTCTTCAAAAAAATGAATTACTTCATTAAAATACCCTATCCAAACACACCTTTTACAAAATACCCTATGTGCATAATTTTTTTCTCCTTATTTTTGTCCTTCCCTGACAACAAGATAAAGAGTTACCTATCTTTTGTATGTTGTAATTGAGAAATAAAAATTCATTGAGTCCTTTTAGAGAATATGTGCTATAATTGAAAAATAAAAACACAATGAGACTTTTACAGAATAAAAATAACTGATGTGCATAATTCTTTCTCTTCATTTTTTTCCTTCCCTGTCAACCGTTAAAACAAATTTATTCTGAGAAACAAACAATGCACTAAAAGTTAGGAAAATAAGTAAGTTAGAGTGTGAGAAAAAGAAAAATTGAAAAATAATTTTGAAAAGATAAAGAGGACAAAGGAAAACTATTACAAAAGCACAAATAAGAGGAGAGTGAAATTGAACTTTCACTAAGATTGAAAGATGAAGTGAAATTTGAAGAGAACTTCGAATATTTTTCTAAAGCACAAACAATTTTAAAAAAAAAAAAACAAAACCAATATACAAAAATCAAGGAAAGCAAGAAAGTAAACAATAAAAAATTACCAAATTTTATTGTAATTTTCTAAAAACACCGTCGAGATTTGTAAAACTCCAATACACACGTTTATCAGAAAAGATTATTACAACCTCTTTCAATAAGTCCATCAAAATAATATTTCTTTTTTCTTTTAGTGAATCATTGCCACGCCAGTTACTATTGATGAATCCATTGATTGATGAATAAGATATGTATAATTGAATTGGTCATGCCAATTTTTTATTTTTATTGACTTTTATATATTTTAATTAACGTTGACCAAAAGAAATCATATTTATTTTCATTAAATTGATACGTAGGTAAGGGAATGTAAAAGTTTTCTACTCCCTTGATCCGTATTATTCACTCAAGGGACCATGAATTTTATTATTCTAAAAAATAAATTGAAATTGGTTTGAATTTTTTCTTAAATTTAAAAAAAAAAAGATAATTGTATTTTTTTAAAAGCTAATTTCTATAAATTTTATAAATATAAAAGATTAGTTATATTAATTGGACCAACAGTGATGGAATGGTTTTATTTAATGTTTAATTATTGGAAAATAATTTTTTTGACAAACATTGGTCGACAAAGTTGACAAATTTATAAAATGGAATAATTTTTTATTTTTTTTAAAAGTAAAGAAAATAAAATAGTAAAGTTTTAAAATTTATTTTACCAAAAAAAATTATTTGTCAAAGTTTGTAAAAAAAATTGTAAAAATATCATTTCTCTTAATTATAAAATAAAATTGTTTCATAAATAATAAAAGACAGAGAGACGGAGAGAGATTATGAACAAAGTAGAAGGCAGCTATGAATTGTGAGACAATTCCTCTGAATTAAAGATCAACACCAACCATTGTGAGTCAATGTTTTTCAATTTTTATTTGAAGTATGAACTAGATTAGCCTGTTATAAATGTATGCAATATTGAAATTTGATGCCATATGATTGATGATATCATGTCTATGAGCTTCTCTTGCAAGGTTTGTAAAGATCTTTGGCTAGTCCATAAGTAAACATTTTATGCTTTCTTGTTATACTCTCAGGGTTCAGGAAGTGATAGTTATGTTATTGAATTAATGAAAAGGTTCGAAGTTTCACCAGCAGTTTTTCAAATCTGTAGAATTTGGTTCGAGTTCGCTTGTGTCATCCTATTTTTCTTTCTTTCAGCTTCAATTTCCTTTGGATTTCTTGAGAGGAGAAACGAGGGAAAGAAAATCAGCTCCTCAGTCCTCACATACAGCAAAAATTGTATTTGAAAAAACACATCTATTCAATGCTTATTCTTTTTTAAGTAATTTAATACATTCAACCTTCAAGACAGAAAAGGAGGGGATAGAAAATGGAAGGAAACGTTGCTCTTTGTGTTTTTGATAATTCCTACCATGCCAAACTAGATCTTGACCATTTGTACTGTTTTTTTGTGTATATCTTTCAATTTAATCGTATGTTTTCAATTTTTTTATAACTATTTTAAAAGTCGAAGTATGATATGTAGTTAATTGACAGTGTATAGAAAATCAATTTAATACTTCATAATATGAGAAGTGAGGTTTTGTGAAACTGGCAAAATTGTGCAACCATCGTATTTTAACTTCTCTAACAATCACAGTAGCAGTCTGCAGTTACAGTAGTAGAATGGGAGAACTGAAGCTTCTGGGAGTTTGGCCTAGTCCATACGTTTACAGGATCATATGGGCGTTAGAACTGAAGGGCATAAAGTATGAGCATGTACAAGGAGAATTTCATAACCCTGAATTCAGAGATTTGCTACTGAAGTATAACCCAGTTTACAAAAAGGTTCCTGTCCTTGTTGTTGATGGAAAGCCAATTGCAGAATCCACTGTCATTCTTGAATACATAGAGGAAACATGGCCACAGCCACACTTGCTTCCACAGGACCCATATGAGAGGGCTGTGGCACGGTTTTGGGTGAGTTTTGCTGAAGAAAAGGTAACAAGGTTATTTGTTAAACAGTTGAGATTTTAATTCTCTCTTGTTGTTCTCTCGTTTATATATCTAGTTGCAATCCCAATTGCAGAGTACTTCGTTTATGTCATTCTTTGTGGCTGTTGGAGAAGAGTTTCAGAAGGCAACAAAGGAAGTAAGAGAAGTGCTTAAAGTATTAGAAGAAACCATTGGGGACAAAAAGTATTTTGGCGGTGAAGAAATTGGAGTTTTGGACATAACCTTGGGATGGATACCCTTGATCTTTGGAGTCATTGAAGATATGGTTGGCGTGAAGTTGTTGGTGGTTAATGATTTTCCTCGCTTGTCTACTTGGATTCGGAACTTCAGGGAGCACCCCTCTATCAGAACGAACTTTCCAAGTCACCATGAGTTGTTTGGTTATTTCAAGCAAAAGAGAGAGACTATTATTCCACCCAATACAGCATGAAGTGATTTGTATCTATACGATATATTATATCAATAAACTTCCTTGTGCTTGGATGATTGAATTAGACTGAGAATATTTTTATTTCTAGGATCCAACTTCACATTTCAACCTCATTCAATGCATAAAATATGTTCACTATAATTTGGGTTTTAATGGTGGGCGTTCCTTCTTGATTGATTAGATACTCAGCATGTGTCCTTCGAATAATGGTTTAGATTGTTCCTTATTTATATTATTAAGAATTTAATTGCATTTTGGCTTGAGACCAATAAACAAAATGGCCAAGTAGAACAATAACTGAGAAGAAATTTAGAAATATATCCACTAAAATTATTTCAGGTACAATCCAAAGTTGCGACTTCTAGTTCTGCAAACCATTAAACAGCAGATTTGTAACAGGAAGGGCCTGACTAAAAAGGTCAGTGTTTAAGAGTTATCAGTGCGCTACGATGTCTTTCAACCAACATTTGTGACAAACATAACATTGAGAGAACTGCATTGACCAACAAAATGACAAATTGGTGGCAGATCAGGTTTTCTCTATGACGCTTAGCTCTCTGGAGTTTTAGCTTTAGCTTCTGACAGCAAAGGTTCAAGTTCTCCTTTCCGGTACAGCTTCAGGGTATCTGCATCAGTTAAAAACTATGTTGGACAAAAAGGGAGAAAACAGAGAAATTGCACTTCTATATATTTATTAAACTGTATAGTGTTAAACTTCTTGAAACTTCCAGAATACTAACTTCATATATGCAGACAATATACATTGGCATTTATAGATATTTTGCAACAAAAACAGAATGGTAATTAATAAGAATGTCTTCCACTTTGACAATCAAGAATATAAAAGACAATTTGAACTGTGGATATATCACCACTCAGACAATCAATTATCTAAAAGACGAGAAAACAAAGAAAGATACCTGAACAGCCGCCAATGTGTTTGCCACCTGCAATGAAGAACAATTTTAGGATGGGTTATAAACTATTCCGTTCAAAAGGTGGACTTAAAATAAAGGTAATAGAATTTAGTGCTTTTATTTTAGATAATATAAGGATGCAAAAGTTCACGCATGAAAAGAAATGAAATAGTAAATCGGCACCTGCTTGCATTCAGGGGACGTGAAATGTCGCCTGGTTTTAAAGCTGGGTTTCAGGTTTAGGTTGAATGATGTGGCTGAACAACAATAATAACAAAATTCCTTTCTTCAACAAAAATTAATTTTAGTTTATTTCATAAAAATCATGACCAGGACAGTAGGTTATACAATATATCGTGATTTTTTGAGTCAAAAGTGAGATTTCAAGAAATTGTGGATCCATTTATTCCATCAATAACCAAGCGAGATCTAGTGTAACATAAGGGATTTTCCATTTCTATTGACTCCTCATGAAACTAGAATAGATCAACAACAAATATTGCATATGGTATTCAAAACTGGGATGAATTTAAAACAAATATTTATCGGCTCTAATCTAACTCTTCTTTTTATGAAGAGAATGAATCCTGTTATTGAGGTATCATCATAAACACAATCCCTTCTGCAGGTACTTGGATCTGCTCATTTTTCTCCTCCATTACCCATTTGGAAGTCCATGTTTGTTTTAAGGTAGTTTGTATCTCACATTTACAGAGAGATTGGGCAGCTTGGTGGATTATTTCTAAGTTTCTCCTTACCTTAATCCCCTCCTTTGTCGTTTTGTCATCTGTGTACATTATTGCAGGATAAACACTCTGGTGGTTTTGAATCTCCTCAGTTTATCGTTTATTATTGCAGGATAAACACTCTGAAAGTCCACTGTTGGTAGGGAGTTTCTGAGAATGGGCAACCCCGGGGCATAACTGGTTTTCACTCACCTTCAAGATACCTTATTCAAGTACAATTGTTAAAATTCTTCTTCTCTCAAATGATTTTATTTAAGAAACAGTGAACACTTTCTCATCTGAACTTTCCATTCTTTCTGTCTCTCTCTTAAGGCGCATAGACCCTTACTCTCCTAAATCATTAGATTTTAAGCATGCCCGCCAAGTCCTCAACCTATAAGGCCCTATCATATGTCCTATTTAATATCATACAATTTTCAATTTTCAATATAGCAGCAGAAGTTGAACATACACGTATGCAGAAGATTTTGTCATATCAATTACGTCTTCATAACCTAACGAGCATGAGAGGAATATAGTAGCAGAAACGCCATAATAAAATATTTTTAGCATCTTCCCTTGGATAAGTCAGAGTTGATATTTCATGAAAGGATCAAAAATATTGTTACACTCAAAATTGAAGTTTTAACAGTTTTCATTTTATAAAATTATCTAGATCGTTGATAAGAAATTTGGAAGCTGAGAAGCGTAACCACATTGGTACCCCACTCAAGATTATTTTATAGCCTCGAGACAGCAGCTACCCAGCAGTCAATAATACGTGGATCCATAAAATCACCAATTTCTAGTTTCAATTAAAATTGTATGAAATGGCAGTAACATAGGTGCCTAAGTTGAAAGCGGAACATGACACAAACTGATACAGCAAACTGAAAGTTTGATATGCAAGTCTTAGGACTGAAATCTACAACTGAACTGCATGGTATCATTGACCAAGCATTTAATCCCTTACTTCACTATTAAGCTCTCTTAGGATTATTTTATTACATGAAATCAGCCCATAAAAAAATCTTATAGGAATAAGGTACTTGTATCAAATTGAATAAAATCTTAGAAATCCCTTTCCTCGCTCAATCTCTCGTGCATAGCCATGTGTGCAAGTATGAGAGAAATATTTCCATTTCTGCTCCATTTATTTTCTACATTCTACTCTTTAAGCACAAGGTTTTTAGGATGTACCAAGGGGAAATGATTCAAAGGGGAGGACATGTCAAATAAGTAGCTTATCAACATTAAAAGAAATATCCACCACCAGTCAGGCAGTTTCTCTTAGCATCCAATCAACCAACAGTAACAACAATTCAAAATCCATAGATGCCAATGGCATAAATATTCTACTAACAATGAGTCACCAAATATTTATACAAGTATGATTAAGCAAGAATAGTGCATCCAAGATGGGTACTGCTTACCAATAAATACATTTGGCACAGTGTGTTGCCCCGTAATCCTCTCCAACACCTTTTGCAACTGTGGCCCTTGAGGACCTAAACAGAAATACAAAATTTAAGACACAAAAAAAAGTGCCCAAATGCACAATTGACAAGGCAAATTGCATAGAGAGAATCCCCATTATGTTAAAAACAACATTGACAAAATCCGCAAATTTCTATCATCAGTGAAACTATTTACTGGCAATACAGTAACCAAGAGAAAGGCAAATCACATTTATAGAAAAGACTAAACGTTTATGTAGGATACATGAAACGGTTAAAATTCAAAACCTGAGCTGTGGCAATTTCGTTGCCATTCATTCAAGTAACCATACTGAAATCATTTTAATTTTTCAACAAGAAGAAGGCAGTCCAGGAATAAGCACACTATATTATGAAGGAACGAACTTGGATTGAAGACCACTATGACTAGGCGCGTGTATAAATTTGATGGAAATGAACAATACGAGAAAGGAAAGTTAGGGCTAAGAGAAAGATGAAAACATAAATGAACAATTCAGAAGCAGAGATGAATCGAAAAAAAAAAATACCCATTTCGTCTAATTCGAAGACCAAGGGGCTGACACCGAGTTTGTTGAAAAGGGATTTGACCTCAGAAGAATAGGAGCACCAGGTCTTGGAATAAACGACAACAGGGTTTTCTGCAACGGTTTTCTTAATGGAGTCTTCGAGGCGAGAGCCGAAGGAGGAAGAGGAAGAGGAAGAGGAGGTGGCTCGAACGGAGGGGAAGTTGCGGTTTGGCGATGGAGAAGCATTGATGGAGGAAATGGGAAGAGAGTGAGAGAAGAAGTGTTTAGTTACAAAGAAGGAAGAAGAAGAAGATGAAGAAGAAGGAAGCTTTGGAGAAGGTTTCAAGTTTGAGAGAGAAAGAAGAGCAACGTTTCCCAAAGCCGAAGCCATACTATATTCTTCAATTCTGTTCTTTTCTTTTCTTCCCTTCTCCTTACATACCCCGTCTTTTCCTTCTTTTTATTTTTCACACTCATTCTACCCTTTTTAATTCTTTTCCTTTTACCCATAATTTAATATACTAATAGAATAAATTTTTAAATACCTTTTTAATCCTCATTTTCGTGGTGTTTGTTGCGGATGGTCCTTATTTTGACATAATGTTTAAAATAGTCATCATTTTGACCAAATATTTAAAATGGTCCTCATTTTCGCAATTCGTGTTTTATTTGGTCCTTTTCTGTAACGCCGTTTAAATCATTAACAGAGCATTGTACATGTGGCACGGTTTGTATTAGGGTGTGTTACGTGTGTTGTACAAGTGTGTGATAATTAGATATTGGAGATAAATAAGTGAGCTAAGGTTTTAGTAAGGAATGTTTGGGCAGTTGGTGAGTTTTGGCAATCTTGTTCCTCCATTCCCAATTGGTATTGCTGCAATCTTCTTCTTCCTGCAATCCCATTATATAGGTATGTTACGGTCCCAATCTTCTTCC
>Ga0099822_1010055_pt1 | contig 11796 bp, 3 predicted proteins | sample CowpeawhiteBW_FD_76839 | JGI IMG/M metagenome (GOLD analysis project Ga0099822, IMG submission 76839) | Root nodule microbial communities of legume samples collected from California USA - Cow pea white BW | ecosystem: Host-associated > Plants > Roots > Nodule | place: USA: California | collected... | reverse complement strand
ATACTCCTTGTTTATTTATTTTCTTTAAGAGCAATAATAAATAAACTAAATAGACAATACAAGTATCCCAAACCAAATAAAAAAAACAAAAAAAGAAAAAAAAAAAGAAAAAAAAAAAAAAAAAAAAATAAAAAAAAAGAAGGGGAAAGGGTTAAAAAAGAAAAAAAAAAAAAAAAAAAGTGACCTTTAGGAGAGGCAGCCATGTAATAGAGAGATCCAGTAAGAACTGCTGCAAGAACTGCTGCAAATGCCTGAGCAAATGGAACAAATGGAGGCAGCACACCAGTCTACATTTTACCATACAAAAATCATAACTTAGCCATTGGAATCAAACTTTTAGCTTCATACACTTATAACATAAAAAGAAAACAGAAAAATGGGTTGTATAGTCAAGTTAAGAAATGGTTAACATACCAATGATGCCATTCCTTGAGCATCTGTTATAAGATTACTGCCTCTTAAGAATATATCAGCCAATGCCCCCTGTAGAATTGCAATAATAACTCATTAGATGCACTATATAGTGTCCTATGCAGAAAACAAATTTCACTGTGAAGAAATTTTCACCACAAAGCTCTAGTTATCCGTCCACCGACAAGTTTGAAGTACACAAAATGGATTTACGACAGTACCAGATCTAATTCGTCTGAATACATTTATTCATAATTGAATTGTTCATCATAGGTACATTAAACCCAAAAGACATTTCATTATTCCCAATTTTAAGCTTATCCAAAGATTGATCAAAACCAGAGGCAGAAGCTCCTAAACAAACCTGAACAGCAGCTCTGTAGAAGAGCTCCTCTCCAACTGAACTCGCAGCAACCATCAGTATAAACTGCATAGCACAATCAATCAGATCCTTCTTCGTCATAGAACTAGATTCAAACAATTCTGAATGTCAAAGCAAGGAAGTTTCACCAAATTACCTGCCAAGGGGACATCCCATAGAAAAAGCTCCATAGTTCTTCATCTTCTACATCTCTGATGGCACGGGCATGGGGTGATAGCTTCACAACTTCGTCCTATTAGTTCACATGTAAAGTCGTTAATTTGAGCTTTCAAAATGGGGAAAGTTTAGTTTCACAAAGGCTCAATTCGTGTGTGAACAAACTTACATCGAGTATAAACAAAAGGGCCATAATTGGAGGAGCTGCATATCCAAGCCCTTCCAAAATGGCATCTAACGATAGATGGAAACCCCCCAGAGAGTCAATTCCCGTAATCGAACAGATAAAACTCCCCGCAACAGCCATGGCACCATAAATCCCTGCAACAAGGAACTCATCACAATCAAACCCATGCTAGAAAAGGTAAAGTTCCACTCACAAACAAAATCTAACTTCCATTTTCCCAAATGGAAAATTCATTAATTTGATTGATTTAAAGAGAATCTTCCAACACTTTTACTTCATTGGCTACACAACAAAGCAACTCTGTGCTTCAGTTCAAAGAAAGTAAAAGGGAAGCAAAAAAGTTCAGAAGATTTGAAAAGTTATCGTGATGTCATCATAACTGAGCTAAACTCACCGATGCCATAACTGAGTCTGACCACAGCACCAATCTTTTCCCAAACGGGAAAGTCAGCGTCGTTGAAAGTGCTGCGGTTGAATGTGGTGACCTCCATGGCAGGAGTAGTGAACCCAGTTCGAGCCTTTCCATCATCGATTGCATCGCCGCTTCCCTCCGCCGAAGCCTTGGCACAACGCACCGAAAGCTTAGGCGCGTCGAAACACACGTTCTTCTTCTTCTTCCTGGGCTGAAATTCACAGAGCTTGGAGCAGTGAGCGAGTGCTGCAGGAAGCGATGAAGCTGAACTTGAAGGCGAAGGAGTAAGTCTCAGAGACAGCTCCATGAACAACAACGACAAGGATTGTTCAGAGAGAAGTAAAGGTGTGAGATTTGGCGTTGTTCATTAATTGCCACCAAGGTTGGAACATAGAATAACATATGACAGCATCTCCTATATTGTTATACCAATGTCTGTGTTTGTATCTCTGTGGGTGTGGTTTGTATGAGTCGTGAGGAAGAGAGAAGCTGATTTGAAGATGGAGTGGTCAACTTGGAGAAGATTGATTAGAATATCCTAACAACCAACCACAACCTGCCATGTGGAGATAACGTTGGCAACTCTCCAGTTACGTGAAATTCCATGATTTTTTATGGTTTTCCGCTTATGTTAAACCCACCAACTAATTTCCATTTGTTTTCCCATTTCCGAGGTGCTAGCTTTAAACCTACCTTAAGTAAGCTACTAATTTTTCCAGTTCTATAATCTACCTTGCTACGTAAAGCTTTCTCAAACTTCTTTCACAGTTCACCAAATTCATTAATACGGGTGGTAATTAGGGTATGTCCGGTCCGGTCCGTAGATCCGTGAGAAAAATACGGGGTTTAAGATAATGAGTTTGTAGGTTTGCAGTGATCCGGTTTGCATAAGTATGTAGTTTGCACGGACCGGTCTGTAAGTCTGTATAAAAAAAACTTGCATTTGTGTATATTAATTATTTTTTTATGGATTCTTATATTAACATTTTAAACTCTTTTATAACTGGAAAAGAAAAATATTTTGTATTTTTTAATGTACTAAAATTTAAAGAATACATTGTGTATGTCATACTATGGATATGAATATGATGAAAATGTTGAATTATTAATTTATCATCCAATTCTCCAAAATCTTTAATTAATTTTATGAAATTCTTAAAGTTTCCCAATTTTTAAACATTGAAAATTTGATCATAAAAATTTAAAAAAAAATTAAAAAAGCGGGTCAGCCCGCAGGCCTGCGGGTCAAGTGCGGGACAAGGCGGGCCAGTGATTGCAGTCCGCATAAATTATAATTATGTGGGACGGAACGAATCAGCCCGCGATATATAGACCTTATATGAATCGAATCTAAACGAATCGGGTCGACCCGTATTATCATTCCTATTCATTAACAGTAGCACGAGATTTCATCTCAACTCAAAATAAAATGGAGTTTATAATATATAAAAGGGTAGAGATCTTATTTTACAAATTAGTTTAATATTGATACTATTGTTTTAAATATTTCATACACTTTTATGCTTGAAATTATCTATTAAACTGATATAGCTTCTAGCTGATGTCGTGTTTGGTGGAATGAGACATTTTCTTTTTCTTGAAATATCTGCATTATTGAAAATAGAATTAAAATGAGACGTGCTGATAACTCACTATCTGGGAAAATTACATTTAATGGGACAATATCTGTAAGAAAGAAATTTTTACAAGCAAAAGCAAGTTGAATTCTCAATTATTAACCATTTATTGGGTTCAGTTGTTTTTTGTAATTGGCGTCTCTCACTTTCTAATTAAATTTTTAACGGCAACGCTGAGATAATTCCTGTATTAATGGTTGTTATTTAAGATATATTAGTAGTTGATAACATTAATTGTAGATAAATTTGATTCCGTGGTCACCAAATAAGTTTCTACAAATATATCATCAATAAATCCATGTTGTCTTTTCCTTATATGGGCTAACTACCACAAAAACTATAACAATTAACATGGATTTGAACTTCAACGTGGCAAGATCCGAGCTAGGTTTTAGATTTTCATGTTGTCAATTACTTAGAATATTATGATGTTTTTTAATTTGTTTATAAATATATTCTATGTAGTTTTCATCTTGGTAAATAGAATATAAAATAGCCTCTTTTTCTAGAACATAAAACTACAATGTTAATTTCTTTTCGGAGACAATGTTAATTTATATTTTTCATACATAAAAGAAATAAAAAAATAAATTTCAATACCAATAAAAATAAAATGATAATTAAGTTGGTTAATTTGAATTAATAACTTTATATATCGATGTTCTATTCAAGAAATATACATAAACTTGAATTATTTAAACATTGGTTATAAATAACATCGTTTTTAGTTCAGGATTTTTTCCAATTACGTGATGGACTTAAATTGTTAACAGACGTAAACATTCACTTCTGTATGTACATGTTTGATATGATTAAGTATTTTATTAAGAAGCTTTAGTAAATTGAGACCGCAATAAATTAAGATTATAAAAAGAAGTGTATAATTAACTCATTTAAAAATAAGTATATGTTTTTATTGAAGTGAATAAATAATAAAATAGATAATACATAATTTAACTTTTAGCTGACAAAATTCTCAACACCTTTTCCTACGAAAACTGTAACGAACGAAAGACATAAAATGTGTCCCAAAGAAATGAAACTCAGATCTGCTTGTGAAGTCTGGCCCAGAAAAGAGCCCAAATCAAGAGCCTTTTAAGTCATCATTTTGAATGTTCTTGGTAATTACGTCCTGGGCCCATCAATTTTCAAAAGTAACCATTTATCTTTATAAAAGTGAGTTCTGGACTATGAATGTCAGAACATTCTTCCGTAATAATATTTTCGGAAAGAAATTTTTTCAATCAGAATTTTCGGAATGAAATTTTCGAAACGATTTTTTTTATAATAAAGTTTTCGAAACAAATTTCCACAATACACTTTTCAGGATGTATACAATCCATTTAGTTTTAAAGAACAGAATATTAAAGTTTGAAAAAGAAGAAAATTTCAATTTGAAATCTATTTCTAAGCCTCCAAACATATCTAATCCTTATATGTATGATGACTAAAGACTAACAAAATCAGTAATCTTAGAGATTAATTTTTTTGATGTATAATTATTTTTAACGGTGATTCTGAGTCCTCAGCGGTGCACCATTTTATGAGCAACTTTTGATTCTGATTCCTTTCTGACTCTTGTTTGTCGTTAGTGTTCATTATGATAGTACTTTTTCAAGATTCAAACCGATGAATGTTATTTGCCAACGATGGTTGTGTCATACTTACGTAACCAAAGTGGTCCGATGAAAATAACCCTACATATACATTTTCAATGCATTACTTGTTGTTTTCAATGTTCGAAAGTACCAAGTTACAAACCTAATTTTAAAATTTAAAATTTATTTAAAAATGCAACAAAAAATTAAGATTTCGGTTTGAAATGTTTTATCATTTCCTGTAAAGAGACCTGGATTATGATGTTGTTTGTTAGAAATAAATGCAAATTTTTATTTATTGATTCGATTTCTCACTGATGATCTTTAGCAAATTATTTTTCCTGGCTTACAAATGAAACCATGATTGAGTAATGTCTTCTACAATTATATCGATTTCAAAATTAAATCTAGCATTTAAAGTATTCAATGTGTACACCAATTTTAAAAATGAGTGATCCTGGGGAAAAACTTTGTATGTATGACTAAATCAAATATCTGGAAGAAAATAATGTTTTTCACAATTATTATATTCAACATAAATAAATATATACGAAGTTCTTTTACCAAAAAGTGAAGATCATCACATACAACATAGATGCGTAGGATCTATATTTTAATTATTCACCTCTTTCCAATTACTGCATTTTATTCTTATTTTAAAAGTGATTTAAATATTTTTGAAAAATATGTAATCTAAAATAATCTTACATCATAATTTAAGTTATTCTTTATAAATATAAACACTCATTTTTATATTCAAATATTCTTATTTATTACAAATGTAATCAAATTATATATATTATAAATTATGGTTAAATATGTTTTATTTTCTAAACCTTAATGCAAAATAAAAAATTATTCATGTTCGAAGTTTTTATATATTTTAATTTTTTAATTTTAAAATTGAATGAATATAGTCATCCTATGTCAATGGTATTAATATTTTTTTAATCTATTAAACGTTTTCTTGGATGGACATTAAAGTTAAAATATGTCAAAAAGTATAAAAAACTTAAACACAGCTTAGACATGCAAAAATGAAAAAAATTAACGCAATTGAACTAAAAGAGTTGTATCAAGTCATTTATAAAGTTTGATGATCAAATTATATCAAAATTTTAAATATAAACAAATCTCAATTTCACGTTAGTTTATAAATTAAAAATATATTTATCCTCTTGTTTATCAAATGCAATAGACGTATTAAAGCGTTAGCTTATAATTTATAATGTAAAAGTTGACACATTATATATTTGGTGTAATTGGGTAAATGTTATGTACTTACACTTTTTTCTTTTATTTCCTATAAAATATATTCATTATAATGTTAATTCTAATATATAATAAAATCTATGGAATTGAAACACCTAGGCTTGTATATAAACCTAGGCTATCTTTTACTTTCTACATACAATAATTGATAGGTCTTTTTCGCGGTATACATTATCAATAAGACCTAACTCAATACACATAAAATAATGAACCACCTTCAACTAAAAATAATGTAATAAATTTAGGAGTCTTTTATTAACTTTTTATCTTTATTTAATAAAAGAATTAGGCTTCTAATCATTATGAAATTACTAGTTATTCCTTTGTTAACTTGGGCAATTTGGATTTCAAGATTCGAGGCAATATATATCTCAAATGCTTCAAGTCAAACTTGTGACAGGTTAAGTTTTCGATAAATAACAGTAAAATGATTGAGTCAAATAGGATAGATAAATTTGTTCCAATTTGTCTCTGGTGACAGAAGGAACAGTGTCGCAATCTAAAAGAAGTAAAAAAATATGAATTGGGTAGAGAGGTTCTAGAATTTAAAGTGATTGAGACACTTACAAAAAATAGCATATATAAGGATCTAAACTAAAGTATCTTTTTATGTAGATTCTTACCTAGTGCTTTGCAGGGATATTGTGAAGGTAGTATTTGGTTCCATTAACAAGACTGTGTATAATATTGAAATTTGGAAACATTCTGTGGAACCAATTTAGGCACAAGCACATGGAATTATCTGTAGAGGAATATGTAGCAGTGGAAGCTTATAATTATGTACCAAAATCAACTTTCATCTACATTTTCCTAATTATGTACCAAATGCATTAACTATTGGATTGATACTCTTCATGTTCTATCCTGTTTAAACATCCATTTTTCTCATATTATACATAAACTTGTTGTATTGGTACCACACACCTTCTGTCGACTATATTTTTAATTTATATATTCATTATGTTGTTGTGGAGGGAGAAAAAGAACTATGAATAAAGTCCACTCAGCATATATTTAACTCAACTTGTCACAAGTTAACTGAGTATATAGTTGGAGAGTTGAAATGGGTTCTGATGATAATTAAATTTTAGTAACTTTCTTGATAGTAAAACAATGAAAGATCTTGCAAAAATATATTGTTGATACAATAATGAGAAGATGCATTTATTTCTTCTGACCACAGTTTGTTGTCATTCTAATCTTAAGATGTTCAAAGTTGAAAAATATATAAAATCACAAAATAATTGATTATCATCATGAACTAATCAATTATGGCCAATAAATAATTTATTGTTTACAGTTTTTCTAATAGAATGCATCTTATATGATAGATTAAGATCATAAAAGCTTTGTTTGTGGCTTATAGATAATAACTAGTATAATATTCACAACTCTTTTTAATTTTTTTTTTATAATTGTTTTAGTCACAAACAATTTTTTTTTCTCTGAAAAACATTAATAGCACTGGCACGCAGTCCTAACCCTCCTGCCACAAAAAGACGGGGCAAAAGAAAGATTTTCAATACTCAAATAGTCAAAGGCTAAAAATTCACAACCAGTCCAAAATGTTGGTTCTTCTAACAATTGTTTATTATATTAATTAATATTGATACTTCCATATAAATGAAGAGAACGAGGAAACAAAATACAAACAAAAATTAATTCAAAATTATTCTGATATATTAAATAGTATTAAAAAGTTTAAACTAATTTAAATATATTTTTTAAAATCAAGACCTTAATATACTGATGAATTCAAAATTAAATCTTTGTTACCTCATGACGTAAAAGAATTATTTAAAGAGACCAAATAAAATGCCTAGTAATAAATTTTAGTCTTGAATCTTCCTATTTAGATCTAATCTAATCTTTTTTGCCCCAGTTATGTGGTAATTGATAAATATACAGAACAATAATCGGTCATTAATGATTGTTATTTTTAGGATGGACAAGAACTATTTGTCCCACAGTTAGTATTAATTCAACTGCTGTCGACAATATGTAAATTTACCAATGGTCGTTTTGCCACATGCATTTGTAGCGGATATTCTACACACATGACGATAGTTTAAAAAAAAAAAAAAGTTGACTTAAAATAATAATGTTTTAATTATATTTTTGTCTAATTTAAAAATTTAATACATGTTACTATATTATTAAAGTGAGCTATGAACTAGGTATTTTATTTTAGATTTCAACAATTATTTTGAAACACTTTTATGCGTTGTTTTGCATAAGGTGTGCAAGTAGGTATGGGTGCACTGCAGCGTAAGAACTCACTGGACCGCTATAAAAATGGCACGGTAAGCGAGTGCAATTGAGAAATAAAGAAAAAACCTCTCAATTCTCAAAGGAAAGGTCACACATGAACGGAACAAATTTACACACCTCCATGGACGCATCAGAACCCAGCTGGTTTTCAGATTTGGTAATCGTTTTCATTCATCATCACTATTTTCTGTGATCAAACATATAATGATTTACTAATACTTTTATTTCATTTCAGCTGTTGCTGGAAACTGATGATTGCAACTTGTTCCGACAATGTCTTGAAGATGATGAAGAGTTACTTTCCCTTGAGATAGCAAGTGCCCTAGAGAACTTGCAGCCGCCGCAGCATCAGCAACCTTTGTCTTTGGAGAGTCACATGTTGTATTCTGAAACAACTAATTTGAACATCAAGCAGTTCAAAACGAATTTCTGTGGTTGGAACTCATCCCTCAACTCCACCAAACACTTTTCACCCAATCTTTCCTCTTCTTCCTCTTCCTCATCTTCACCACCCTCCCAGATTATGTTTTTAGACAACTCAAACTCATTTTCTGTGGAGAACACTCACTTTCAAGGGATTGTTTCTGCTGCGCTGAACCCGCAACCTAACAAAGGTGTTTCAGTTTCAACCCCAGAGACCGGAAAAAGATCATCAGAAAATCTGAACTATGAAACTAAAGGCCCCAAAGGCCATGGAAGCTCCAAGATATCCGGTGGTCACAGTCGGGATCATATCATCGCGGAAAGAAAACGGAGAGAGAACATGAGCCAGGGCTTAATTGCTCTAGCTGCTCTCATTCCAGGCTTAAAGAAGGTACTGTTCACTCTAAGCTACTGATTCAAATTAATCTCCAGAAATAAAATATGTTTTTTTTTATTATAAAAATATGCAAGTAAATACTATTTTTATATATAAAACTTTGTTTAACCTAATAATTATGTCAAATTGTTTTTAGTTAAATATTGTAAAGACAGAAAATCCTATTGAAGATGGTATTGTACTAAAATATGTTTAAATTTCTATTTAAAATTATAATTACAATATTCGTTTTATTTTAAAACGATCATAATTTTAGTATTTTAAAAAAAATTAAATATATTTTTATGAATAGTGATTTATTTTGAATGTTTATATTTATAACATTTTTCTTACATTAGTGTCAAAAATTTTAAAATGGTTGGAAATCCAGTTAAACCCAAAACAATAATTATCTTCACTCATGTTTACAAGATCCTTTCAACCAATATATTAATAGACTTCATGGAAATAATTTACAGCATTTACTACTATTTTTAAAAGTAATTCAATTAACTAAAAATATTAAAAAAAAAATAATGTATTATCATGCAATTATAAACAAGTACTGCATAAATGTCTTATTTAAAGGAATTGATTGATTCACCATTTACACAAATGATAGGAGATGTAAGAATCAAGCCATTTATGCTCTATTAGGTAAAAAAGAGAGAAAAAGAAACTAGCACAAGTGAAAAAAAAAAGAGTTTATTTATTATTAAAATACGTTATTCTTTATTAATATTGATATTATTTTTTAGTTATTTATTATTATTATTAGTATTATTATAAATTACATGCGTGATTGATTATAAACGTTTTATTTTTAACACATATTCTCAGTATTCTTTTCTATTCTTTTATCTTTTCCGTACAAAGTTGGTGATGTGACTTACTTTCTTATTTATTCACTTGCCTCACAAGTTTTGTTTATTTTTAAATATCTATATAAGATTTTTATATTTGAGTATAGAGAAAATATTAGTCGAAAAAAATTAAACATAATTTTATTAATAAACACAATAAGTTTTTGTGTTTATTTATTCTTTTAAGTATAATTTGGTTTGGAAACGGAAAAGAAAGAAATTAGTGTATTATACAAAGATAAAATAATTATAACTTATTTTTAAAATTATAAAATTATTCGTGTTATTATTTCTATTTTTTTTTTCAATTAAGCATGCTCATTGCACACAACACGAAATTAATATCAGAAAGGTTCATTGGATTGTAAGAAGAAAAGGTGGTTAACTGGGTAGGGTGAATAAACAGATGGACAAGGCTTCAGTGCTGGGAGAAGCTATCAAGTATGTGAAAGAGCTTCAAGAGCGTCTGAAAATTCTTGAAGAAAAGAACAACAAGAACAGAGATGAGAAGTCTGTGGTGGTGATGGTGAAGAAGTCATGGCTGAGCTACCACGATGGTTCACCTTCAGCCGCCGCCGATGGTGATAGGTGTTTCAGGGAAAGCCTCCCTCGTGTAGAAGCACGAGTGTCAGATAACGATGTGCTCCTTCGCATCCACTGCCAAAACCGAAAAGGTCTTCTGCTGAAAATACTTGTGGAGATTCAAAACCTTCATCTCTTCGTTGTGAATAGCAGTGTCCTGTCTTTTGGGGAGTCCATTATCGATATCACCATTGTTGCTCAGGTAAAGAAAAGCAAATACTTTTCTGGGTTCTTGATAATTTACAGTGATAAATGACTACCATTTTTGCAGATGGGGACGGAGTACAAGTTGACGGTAAATGACCTTGTAAAGAACCTACGCATGGCTACTTTGAAATCCATGTCATAACAAGAACATGTGGTGGTGCGGTAGGTGATAATATTAATAATACATCGGTGCACGGTTGTCCAAGAAATCATTGAATCTCAGACGCAGCATTCAATGTCCCTCTTTTCTATTTCAAAAAGGACAAATATATGTAACTTTTTTATATTATGTTTTGTTATTTTAATTAAAAAAAAAAATTCTTTTTGAGAAAAATATTAAGATACAGTAAAAAAAAAAAAAAACATTAAAGAACTAGGTTTTGCTATTAAACATTTGATCCTGCTGGCCCCACATTTTTTACATCTTTAGATGAAAATAAATTGTTTGTCTTCATGATGGGTTATCTCATTGACTTGCATGTGAAACATAAGACAAAAATTTGTTTCCTGTTCTCCTAATTATGACACGAATTTTATCAGAAGATGATAATAATAATAATAGAAATTAATATTCCGACACGGGTATGTTACCTGAACATCTTAAATTTAAAATATGGATTTTGAATAGAAAGAGATATCTAAGAATAAAAGTATTTATTCATATAATTGACTCAGTTTATAAATCACAAAAATTTTAAATAAATATAATAAAATTTGGTGTTATAATATCTAACTTAAAATTGAAAGAAAATCTTAATGATATGATATAATAATAAGACATACGCTTTAGGTGAAACAAAAATATATATGATTGAGAATACTGATTATAATTTACTGTTATAACTTAGAAAACATAAAATATCATCATAGTCTAAAAAGTAGAAATTGAGAATTATTATTATTATTATTAACAAGAAATTGAGAATTATTATTATTATTAACAAAATATATATATATATATATATATATATATATATATATATATATATTTTTTATTATTTATATATTTTTTTTTTTTT
>Ga0099822_1010054_pt1 | contig 11797 bp, 4 predicted proteins | sample CowpeawhiteBW_FD_76839 | JGI IMG/M metagenome (GOLD analysis project Ga0099822, IMG submission 76839) | Root nodule microbial communities of legume samples collected from California USA - Cow pea white BW | ecosystem: Host-associated > Plants > Roots > Nodule | place: USA: California | collected... | reverse complement strand
TATATATATATATATATATATATATATATATATATATATATATACATATATATATATATATATATATATATATATATATATATATATATATATATATATTATACTGCAATTAAATATATTATTTATTTTGTATTGTATTGCTAAATTTTAATTATAATAAAACAAACATTGAAGTATATAAATTCAAATTAATCTTTCTATTATTAAGAAAATTCTGATATTTTATTAAACAACAATTTGGTGAGGCTGGATTACAATATCAAATATGTATTTTTAAATAATTATCTATTAAAGTAAATGACACAAATTTATAAATGATAAACATATTTTAAGAAAATATAGAATTACTTATCTATTGTCTCTCCCAGCTTTTCCTTTTATATCACACACTACATTCATTCTCGCTTGCCAAAGTCATTTTCTTGGTGACCACCACTACACACAAAATTTCAAAACTTCCTCTTCATTGTATTAATAATTCATCTAACAAAAAGATATGATTTTAAAATACAATTATTTATGCAAACAAAATAAGAAATCCTATCATATATGATTACAGTTACATTCTTAAAAATAACGAAGATACATGCTAGAGACATAAATAACTTTCGTTTATTTGTTTACGCTTTGGTTCCTGCCTACTAACAAATACTTAAATAACTTTTAATTAGTAAGGAAGTTTCCATTAAAAAATTATGATAAAAATAAAAAGCTAGCTTAAATATAGATTAATAATATATTTTAATTACTTAATCAATTAACAACCTTCCATTTTATTTAAAAAAAAAAAAGAAAAAAGAAAACCATTTTTGAAGTGAAAACATTGATATGGATGAAATGCGATATGTATGAACAAGGACGTGGAAGCGGTGGAAGTTGGGAGAATGAATTAAAGGAATGGAGTTGCCATTTGGTGTGAGGAGCGTTGAGTGGGAAGTTGTGGGGCTTCTCCCTGCACCTTGGATAAATTCTCCTGCACTTTCAAATATCTCTTGCACTTTCAAATATGTGCATTGATGACACTAATGTTTTTACTAACCACTTAAGGTGATAATATCTTCTTGGACAATTTCCTCATCTTCATTGCCCATTTATCCTGATAGCCATTCATTTTTCTTGTCAACATCATTCAAGACCATGGCATATATAAGATCATGGTTATCAAGACCATTGCAAGTATTTTTCTAATTATCAACCAACCTAAGAACTAAAAGTTCCCATAACATAAACATAAGTGAGTAAATCACTCTGGTCCAAAAACTAGGCATGAGCACCATTTTGGTTACTCCACATCAGTAATTCAAAAAAATTCAACAAAACATAGTTTTGGATGTCAACATTAGTATACCAATTCAAAGAAATGGATGTCGACATTTGTAATGTCAAAATTTTGAAAAAAAACGCAGTTCTAGATGTCGACATCCGTAGCCCAATTCAACGAATCGGATGTCGACATCCGTAATGTCAAAATTTGAAAAGAAAAACAGTTGCGGATGTCATCATCCATAGACCAATTCAATGAACCAGATGTTGACATAGCAGCATACATGTTTCACACATACCGGATGTTGACATCTAGTACCCATTGGAAAAAAATTGCATTCGACCCTAAAGAAGACAACTAATTCGTCCAGTTCATAAATCATACACAGATGGATCTAAAAAACACACGAATTAAAAGAACAGATAGACAGTGGAAGCAAACAACCATGTAAGCCAAGTAAAAATTTAAAGAAAAAAGAAAAAAAAAGAACTTGGACTTGGATATGGGTGAGAGTAGCTTGTTGTTCCGGATGTGAGGGGAAGAAAAAAAAAAGGAGAACTTGCACGGATGTGGGGAGAAAGAAAATGAGAAGCTGAGAATGTGAGAATGAAGGCAAAGACGACACAGAGCTAGGGTTAACAAATTTGGAGGTGTGCCTCTATTACTCTTTCAGTAAATAGGAGAGAGAAAAAAGTTAATTTCTTTTAGCCGAGGGATAATCTAGCCATTTATAATGATTTGGGGGTGCATGAGAACTGCTTAGAGGTGCAGGGAGAAGCCCCCGAAAGTTGTTACCTTGTTTGATTGGTATGTCAAGTTTCCTAAAAAGGCTACTTCTTCTTGCACCTTCTATTTTTCTTCACGTACTCTCACAGACTTGATAAAATTACACTTTTATCCTCTTCTTCTATGTGCCACTTCCATCTCCACCTCACAACATCTTCATCTTCTTCCTTTCTCAACCTCTTTGTCATCATTATTTTTAACACTTTCATTGCCACTCATAATCGCCACCACCTTCCTCATTCTCCATTCTTCTTAATACATGGCATTAGAGAATAAAGTGGTTAGTAAAGAGGGCATTGGAGGAGATAGACGAGAGGTGGAAAGGAGAATATGATTATACATACATTTTAAATTGGGTGTTCCAAAAAGTAAAATTTACTCATACACCTCATTTTCTTTAATATATTCCTAAATGGATGTTTCGAAAGATATTTTCAAATCTAGAAATATTTTTTGAAACACATAATTTTGAATGTATTTTTGTTATAAATCTCAAATTGGATATTTTGGAAAATATTTTTGAATCCAAAAATACCTTTCCAAACATTCATTATAGAATATAAAAAATATTTTTCAAAATGGATGATCCATAAGGTATTTTTGGATCTGGAAATGCCTTTTGGAACATTCACTCGACAATATATTTTCATTTTCTAAAATGAGTGTTCCGAAAGGTATTTCTAAATCTAGAAATACCATTGCTCTATAAGTTTTAAGATAGTTCTTGTTCACTATTTTATTGGTTTCAACTTGTGTGTTTGATGGTTTCTTTTTCTATAGCTCATTTTTCTCAGCTTTTGCATTTCACAGCTTAGTGTAATATTATGTTTGACTTCTTTGCATAATTTATATGTTTAGGATTGTGGAATTGGTTCTATTTTCATTTCCCATGTGTCACTCTCATGTTTTCAATCAAAAAACTTCAGCTAGTGCAATTTATTTCTTTTTAAGAAGGTTGTTGAACTTTTCAGTTTGATAATGATCACAGTTTTGTTATGTTTTCAAGCATTAGTTGTTTTCTCTGTTTTAACTCGTATTTGTTGTCTTGCATATTCCTTGTTAGCATTGTATTGTTCAATTTTAAGGTCTGTAAAATTTGTGTAATTATCACTTAGTCATACTAGTCTAGCTTAGTTTGCTAAATTAATTCATATTGAGTCATGTCTATTTGCTTGAATTGAATGAGTAATTGTTTTGTATTTTGAATGAGTTAGTTTCATTAGTTTATCACATAACACTTGTTTGATTTCAATTTCATTGTTTATTTGTTATTCTTTTAAAAATCCCTCAAAACATGTTCTTTTGCATTCAATTTACTCATTGCATTGGTCATGTCCTTGGATTGACCTGAGTTTATCCTTATACTACATTAGTAAAGGGCAAAACTTAGTTTTGTTTGATTGGCATGTGTGACAAAAGGCTACTATCAGTGGGTGAAAGGAAAAACAAGACAATTATGGAGATGACAATGCGTTTGCTCTTTGAAAAAGATCTTACAATTTTTTTTTGGGTAGAGGAGGTTAATACCTCTACATACTTGTTGAATATATTGTCAACCAAAGCCTTGACAGAAAAAAACACCTTTTGAAGCATGCTTAATATGGAAGAAAGCCTTCGGTGGAGCATCTCAAAATATTTGGTTGTGTATAGTATCTTAAATTAGAAGTTGGTACTTTTTTAGGGTATTGTAATAACTCCAAAGGTTACAGGATATACAATCCTTTGGTGAAAAAGATTCTTGTTTGTAGAAATGTGAGGTTTGATGAGATTTCTAAATGAAACTGGAAGACCTGCAAAGTAGAAGTCTCTAGGAAAAAACAACTTGGAGTAGACAATCTCCAAGAACAATATTTAGAAATTTAAGAAGATTTAGATGATAACGATGATGATGATGATTATTATTATTATTATTATTCAGTTAGAGACACTAAGACTCTTGCTAAAATTTATGAAAGATGCAACACTTTGCACTAGGACCTATAAAGAATATGAAGTTGTTGAAATAGATAGGTGGAGATGTATTATGCAAGAGGATATGAATGTGATTGAGAAAAATAGAACATGAAAACTTGTAGACAAGCCAACTAATCAAAAGGTTATTGATCTTAAGTGGGTTTACAAAACTAAATTTAGTCTTGATTGTTCTATAAACAAACTAAAGGCTAGACTGGTTGTTAAGGTCTATCATCAACAAAGTGAAGTTTATTTTTCATATATATTTGCTTCAATAGCAACACACAATACAATCATGTTGCTAGTTGTATTGGCATAAAAAATTAGTTGCAAAATTTATCATTTTGATGTTGAACTTGCTTCTTTAAATGGTTTGCTTGAAGATGACATTTATGTTAAATAACCTAAAGGCCTTTTTGTTCTAGGTAGTGAAAAGAAAGTCTACAAACTTCAAAAAGCTCTTTATGGATTGAAATTGGCTCCAAGGGCTTTATAGAAGTATGGATCATTGATTACTTATATGTTGATGATTTGTTGGTCATTGGCAATAGATCAGATTCTTTGAGCAAATTCAAGGATAACATGGAAACTCAATATGAAATGATTGATTTGAGAAAAATAAATTACTTTCTTAGAATGGAGATACACCAATATGATGCATGAATCTTCATTGCTCACAAGAATATGCTTTAGAAATTTCGAAGAAGTTTCACATGCAGAATTGTAAACGAGTGTGCACACTGGTTGTTGTAAATGACAAGTTGTCACTTAATGATGTTAGTGATAAAGTACAAGCTTCTGCTTATAGAAGTTTAATTGGTAGTCTTTTGTATCTTATAAGCACTAGACAAACATAATGTTTGTTGCAAGTTTGTTGTCCAAATTTATGCATTGTCCTAGTCAAGTTCATTATAATGTAGTAGAATGACTATTGATATACATAAGAGGCACAACAAACTATGGTATATGGTTTTCAAAGGATGAAATTTGAGATCTTCAAGGATATACAAATAATGATTGGCAGGAAGTTGGATGATGCCTAGAGTACCTCGGGTTATGTTTTCTCATTTGGTAGTGGTGTTTTCTCTTAGAATTCGAAGAAACAAGAAGTATTGGTTGAATCCACAACTCGGAGAATTGTGAATCAGACGATCAAATTTCAGACATCCTGACCAAAGCACTTTCCAAGATCAAGTTTGAATTGTTAAGATCAAAGTTTGGAGTATCCAAGAAAATTTAAAGTAAAAGACTTATAAAATGAGATTTTTCTATATACTTTATGTTCTTATTTTCTTTTTGCCAAGTAATGTCAGGTTCAATTTAATTATAAACCTTGGTTTATGGAAAAGGAGAATGTATGACAGTGGTTACTAAAAATTATTGGTCACATTTATTTTTGTGTAAATTTACATCTCTCTTATTTAGAGAAAATTTTTGTAACTTATATAATATTGCCCTCAGAATGTCAACTTGTAGATTTACATTTCACTTATTAATTAGAGAAACTTTTTTGTATCTTATATATTATTGTACTCAAAATATCAAACATAAAGCTTTTTGTCTCCATTCTTTTCGTGTGAACCTTCACAAATATTAAAAAACAAAACTTTTTTTTTGTTTTTTCTAGTTATAAATATTAATCTACATAGCCACCCCTTGTTTCTTGCTTTGACATTTGAAGTGAAAAATTGGTTTGACCCTTACTAATTTGTCTTTTTTCCTTTATAAAAAGATGTTTCATGTAATGTATGTGTTAGGTTTTTACTGTCCATTTTTGTTGTTCTTAGGCTTGGATTATTTGGGAAAAGAGGGTGTTGAGACTTTTTTATTTGTACAAATCTTGAAATGGTTTCCCAACAAGTATTGGCGTCATTTCTTCATTGCTTCTATTATTGCATACATTTCCTTGATATATATTGAGGATGCTTGAAGACAGGGGCACATTTTCTTGTTGAAGAAAGTCAGGGAATGATCTTGCTGACTAAAGACGACACCAATGGCAACTATGGATGCATCCATTTCTACAACAAAAGGTTGTATGAAGTTTGGAAGACGTAGTGTAGGTAATAATGACATGTGTATGAAATGAGATTACTCAACTAAGTAATTTCATATGTATCAATAAGTCTAAAATAACATGTTAATGTGCGAGATGTGCTCTAAAGTGGGACTGTACACTAAAATATCATGAAAAAAACAAGAACAAACCAACGCAGATAAGGTCTAAAGAGATCATTCATGGTTGCTTGAAATGTGGATGGTTCATTAGATAAATCAAAAGGCATGACCAAAAATTCATACTGGTCATTTGTAGTGTGAAAGACTATTTTATGGGTGTTGTCTAGATTGAGTCTATTTGGTGGTATCATGAATAAAGGTCTACTTAGTAAAAATTGTAGTTGAACCTAATTCATCGAGCAACTCATCTATTATGGGAATGTATGCGGTCTCAAATGGTGTTGCATTTAAGGTTGTGTAATCAATACAAAAACGCCAAGTTTCATCTTTCTTTTTACTATGAGTGCAAGTGAGAAGAATGAGCTAGTGTTGGGTTTAATGAAACCTTCTTTAAGCATTTCAGAAATTAATTTGGAAAATATATTTTTTGGAGTGAGGGTAATAGTAGGATTTGGCATCTTTCTTCTTTACTATGAGTACAAGTAAGGAGAATGAGCTAGTATTGGGTTTAATGAAACCTTCTTTAAGCATTTCAGAAATGTATGTTTTTTGGAGTGAGGGTAATGGTAGGATTTGACATCTGATAGGAGGGGTCTTGGCGAAAAGTTGGATGTGATGGTCATGAGGTCTTGAAAGGGGTAGGCCATGTAGGGTTTGAAATATTGCATGGTGTTGGAGAAGGATTGATTGGATTTGGAAAGGTAGGTCGTATAGGGGTGATGATGGGGTTTGGAGGCTTATATCTAATGAAATGGTCGTGGTATGTTGGTTTTCTAGGGATAGTAAGAGGATGAAAGTCATTGCTTGTGTGGATATCAAGTGACAAAATTGGTAATAGGAGCTTGGGTAGTCATAGTGGTGTCAGTGTGAAAATGGTTTTTGAAGGATTCAGGGATAAAAGGTATGGATTTGGATGTCTAGCTTATTGGGTTTTGTTGGTAATTATTTATGGAGTGTAAATGATCAAATATGGAAAGGGGAAGTTATGGGTCTACTGTTAAGGGAAGGTAAAGATGATACCTGGTCGATGAAAAGGGAGAGTGAGGATTGTAGAAACTATTTTTAGTCTCCAATTCATCTTGGCGTTGCTCTTGGGATTTCATGTGTTGGGATGGCATTTACGATGTTAGACCGTGTTATATCGGTTTGTTTGTTCTTTTATTTTGAAAGAATATGATACACACAGATCTTCATAAACTTTGTTGTTGTTGCATGCAAGCCTAAACAAAAAACAATTATCATAAAATTAACCGAAGAAAATTTCAAAACCAATTTGTGTCCTGGTTTATCAAGGAAACTTGCGGTGGAAGCGGTTTGGTGTTGATTAATATAAAAATTACGATCAATTCCGGAGGAACATTGCATTAACATTTATTTTACCACCTTGGCTGCATAAAAAAAAAGCAGATGAAAGGAAAAGTATTGAAAGGTTAGGATCTTATGCAGTGGGTAGTGGTGAGGTAGAATAAGCACCAGACTAAAATGAAATCTGTTATTTTATGTATGAATTTCATACAAAAATATAACTCCTTATAACAATATTGAGCAATTAGAGAAAAATGCCATACTTATTTTATGTTATCTATTTTCTTATAATTTATGTTTCTGTAAATCATAAATACCTTTTTTGTCACTACTATTTTATCATGATGGAATGAAGGTCTTCAGATTGAAGATAAAGACTGGGTGAAATGTAAGAAGCCCATCTCACCAACTCATCACACAATCTGAAAGTAAATAAAAACTTAAATTACACAATTTGAAAAATCTCTTTTTATGGGCAAAGTGAAAATTTTCATATTCATAGAGATGCAGAAGGAAATAATTATAGAGGATGCTAAAAGAAATCTCCAACTTAAAACACCAAGAAGTATTTAATATTATACTGTATCCAAAATAAAGATTGAGAGACATAAATAAACTGAGATGTTTCAAACTATTTGAGTAGACGTTAATGATTGCCCATTAAACAAAAAAAAAAGTTTAAGTGAATGTGTATTATCATGAAACAAGACTTTAAGCTTAATGAAATTACAAAGTATTGAATAAGGAATTATCATTGAAAAATATTGAAGTGAAAGTCACAATAGTCGAAACACAACTTAAAAGGATGAACCTAAACATGTGTCTGTAAAAAATAGTCTTTTATAACTCTGAACATACTTGTCATTAAGAAGTATCTGAAGAAAGTATAGGTACATAAATAAGAGTTTTATATAACATTTTAGGTGTGAAAAAAATTGATATAAAATATCAATAAGTTTGTAAGATCAATAAATAAAGACTAGTAAAAAACTAAGTTCTTGTCTCTGTTCACCAAATTGCATCAAGTATTCAAATTCTTCTGGTTTATTATTTCTCTTTTACAGTTATATATTTGCACTCATTTCCTTAGACTTACATCTTTACATCCTTCAAAAAAAAAAATTCTTGCAAATTTTAAGTTTCTTTTCGGTTCTATTTTAAGATTTCAAAATGTAAGTTTAATTTATGTTCAAACTTTCTTAAGAATTTAAACTTTAGATTTTCAAATGGTCATTTTATTTTCATGAAGGTCTTCTTGATCATCTTATATAACTTTATATGTTTAATTTTGAAAACTAGATACTTTTAGAAATAAACATAAAAATGCTTTCTTTCAAAATTGATTGTTAACCTAAATTTTACTATTTCCCATAAAATTATTTAATCAAATATGGCAACTAAATTCATTTAAATTGAAAATCTGAAGATCACCAGTCTAAATAAAATATTACCATTTACATTTGTTTTAAGTTTAAAGTAAACTAAAATATTTATTTTTCACAGAAAACATCCACTCTATGAAGTCAAAGCATCAGAAAATTGAAAAACCCTAAAAAGCTTTCCATTCAAAATAACTAAATCACTTGAAGCTAGTGTAATAGTATTTGAAAGCAGTCCCATTAATATATCTAAATGTGAATGCTACAAAAATGTACTATTACAAAAATGTACTATTTCACAACCTGCATAACAGGCATTTGCCTTTTGTGAAACCTTAGCAAATATAAAAAAAAAAAAATGACATCCCAAAGAAATTAATCTGACAAATTCCAATAAAGGATTGAATACTGTAAGATGTTGACTATGACATAAACATATAAAAAAAGGAGAATTCTAACAAATGAGTGGAAGATTATATATCAGTGTCATACATCATCAACCATAAGATCATCCACTTCCAGGTAGGAATAGGGTTAATAGAGGCAAAATTAAGAAAACAAACTAACCAACATGTTAAGCTGCCAAACTAAAAATTTATCTAGTGTTCATACATGATCATATTTCTCTGATAACATATTCAACAAGTTAACGAGCCAAACAACAAGTAAACTGAAAAGGTAAACAGAATTTTACTTTCTTGTTGGATAGGAGCATTGTTTACATCTGTCCTGCTTGTTCATCATTTCCCCCTGAAATTTAGAGAAGAAAATTTGTGTCTCCTTAACTTCACTTATTAAGGTTATGTGCTCATCATTAAATACAATTTAAAAGTACAGTTTAATTTCACTTACGTGCTCATCATTAAGGTTATGTTGTCTCCTTTAAGAAGGATTCTCCCTGATCAAAAAATGAAATTCTTCAGAAAATGCACAAGTGGCTAAGATAAATAGAACAAAATTTGACAAACAGTAGCATACCTAATGTCTTTCTGCTTTTCTTTTTGATGTTCACTTCTTCAGCATCATCAAGAACTAAATTCATGTATTCATCAAAACCCTGTTTGGAAATGAACAAAATCACATTATCCTTGATTATCATCTCAGATGATCAATATCTTAACAAAGGTATACTGTCTACAACAACTACCACCATTCATCCCCATCTCCCCTATCCCCTCCCAGAACCAAAAAGGTTCACAAAATATTTTGAAGCCAAGAAAATTTAGATCACGCTGTTTTATATATGAGCTCATTACCCCATATTGCAATGTATTAAAATACAACCACATTTTAGACAGTATGACTAGAAAACTTTTGCACTTTTTTGGAAGGACCAACAGAACACCACCATTAAACTAAATTCCCCCACAATCCAATATACCGATAATCACAACCAACATATAAAGTGAAACACAAATCATAAAATATATCATAACAAGATCCCACGTAACGAAGAACTTTAATCTGATGTTAAAGTGGATAAAACAAAATTTTGATGGCCACCCATGTAAGGAAGAAGCATAAAAACCAAGACTCACAATGATTCGGCCTTCAATCCTCAAATCTTTTTGCTCAAAAAGCCAAATCTGAATGCGTGCTTTCTGCGTAAATTACAAAATAGTTAGAGCAAAGGAACAGGGGAAATTGGGGCAAACACCCAGAAACAATTATGAACTAGAATGAAAGTGGGTGGAAACTTACGCTCTGAAGAAACCTGAAAATCAAGTTCTGAAGAAAGAAAGAAGGAATGAATGAAGTTAGGTTAGAGTTAGAGCAAAAGAAAAGGGAAAGAGAAAGAGAGTATGGAATGAGGACGGTACAATGGGCTGAGTCATAACCCTCTGAACTTTGGTGCTCGCCATGGTTACGAAAGTGGAGGAACGAATGTGGTGGAAGATTGCAGGAGACGAGTGAGAAGACAATTAAAACCCTAAATTGCAACTTCTCTGCGAGAGTGAGGATGTTTTACAGGGCAATAGAGTGAAGCCACAATCTCTTCAGGCTCATGTATTTTTCTTCTTCTTCCACCTATTATATTATATACTTTTAAATTATTATGTTGCTATATTTTTTTAAAATAATAAACTATAGAATATTTACCACACTAGTATAAATTTAAATATGATTTTGAATTCTGCAGATAAGATATTTTTGTTTTAGTTTTCTTAAAAATATTATTATGTTTATTTAATCAAAATTGTAAATATATATATATATATATAATTTTTTTTTAGTTTTATAATTAAGTATATATATGCATATTTAGTTTTAATAAAACCTAAAATTTCATTATTTCTATTAAATACAAAAAATAATTTTTTTTTATTTTTAATACCTAAATAAAGTAACTTTTAATTTTAATTTTCATATAAATTTTACTTACTTTTACTTGATAAAAATTAAAACAAAATATTGTTTTATCAACAAAACTAGTTTTAAACTTGCGTACAGGTTGGTATTCATTTGTAGTTTTTTTATGTTAATAAATATATGTTATATTAAAAGATATTTAGAGGTAAAAGAAATAAATAATAAATTTTTTTAAATTTATAATTAAGTATCGAATAGAATCTTGATAGCAAATGATTTATAGGTTTTGAAAATTCATCATATATTTAAATATAGCAAACTTTATAAAAATGTAAATGATAAAGCAAGTGAAAAAAATATAAAATAATCTCTGTTAGCGATTTGGGTCACAAGTAAGTGATAAAAGTAAGTGAAAAAAATATATATAGAACCATTGTTAGCCAAAATAATAAAGAGATTTAATTAATTAAATATATGGGTAAGAATATATATATATATATATATATATATATATATATATATATATATATATATATATATTATATATATAATTGATTGGATATATATAAAATATATATTTTTTTTTTTTTGTATATATTATTTATAAAAAAAAAATATTTTT
>Ga0099822_1010053_pt1 | contig 11797 bp, 10 predicted proteins | sample CowpeawhiteBW_FD_76839 | JGI IMG/M metagenome (GOLD analysis project Ga0099822, IMG submission 76839) | Root nodule microbial communities of legume samples collected from California USA - Cow pea white BW | ecosystem: Host-associated > Plants > Roots > Nodule | place: USA: California | collected... | reverse complement strand
CGTCTAAAGGCAAGTGTTGGAAGTGAAGTTGTGAAAGGAAAAAGGGGAAAGTGTACTAACCTGGGTTTATATTTGTTAATATGGTATTGAATATTATATTGTTGTTTTTATTTAAATGAGCTCACCCTATCTGTGTGTGTGTGGCGATGATCATGTAACTTGTTACATGGGAGCAGATGTTGATGCAGGTGAGTCGGCAGATGCTTAGAGACGGAGTGGGGATATCTCTGGGATTTTATTACTAGTTACTATGTTGCACTATGGATTTAATTGTAATAATTTTTAGACACTTTTGTTGGCAATATGAATGATGCGACTCGTCTTTTTATTATTTGTAATGGTGCATTGGATTTCTAAACTTAATTTTTCCCGCATTTTTGGGAATTGATGATAAATAAAGGAGATTGTTATTTTATTTACATTTGTATTTATTTTAATAAGTAATTTCCGGCTAGGACGTTACAAATACCCTAATTAAAACAAGCATCACACAGAATAACATAGTTAGCATAGTTCTGGAGTATAAACGTTACTCCTTACAGTTGTCCAAAAGCAATAGGAAGGAAACCTAGACACACCACGAAGCCGGTAATATAGTATCATAATGTGTCGACAATATTTCAAAAGAAAACCTAAAGACAAGGTAATACATGGTCGTAGCTCTAAAAGAAAAGCCCAACCAAAAGGAATCCAACTCAAGTAGGTTATGCAGCGGTGTTACCATTTCCTTGTTGGCCACATGATCCTCTGTTTTTTGATGATCATCACAAAACAGAGGATCACACAAGCAAGACATACAACAAACAAAAGAGTAAGCTAGAGCAAAAAATGAGTTGTCATACAATTACATACAATTTTATAGTTCAAGGTGCATAAGCCAACCAATCATGTTATGACTTGCAAACAATACACTAAGACTCAAACACAACTCATCTAGATACATATAATTAGTCAGATTCAGTGGACGCTTGCACATGTGGTGGCTTTTACTACTCTACCGAGCTGCTCTACCGACCTAATTGTTCTAGTGTCTCATCCCCCACACACAAGGTTAGCCCTTAATGGGTTCCAGGCCTCCTACTACTCTCACCACTCGAGTCAGTACACTCTATATGAGACTAATTGACTCTTTAGAGTGTCAAGATGCAATCCTTACCTTGAATCCTTATTAAATTATTTAGATGGCGCATCACCATGAGATCCCACTAACAAGGGTCATGGAATTACGTCTCGACCAACTGAGACACCACCTAGAGGCTCATGGAATTACGCCCTAACCAAAAGAGGCACCACCACGAAACTATCGTGGAATTATGCCCTAAACATATCAACATCATGTTTCACCATTAATATATAATCATATCTTATACCAACACCATGCCAATTTCATTACCAATCATCTCATTTGTTTTACATGCCAAGATCATACCAACACATCAATAAAATTCATAACCTCAAATATTTCATGCATATTCACATGCCTCATACTTTAAACAGAGCAAACCAACCATTCAAACAAACAATAACAACCATGTGAGGAAAACAATGTGGCTTGCAACAGATCTCATCCAAGCTGTAGACTCTCTCTTAGGCAAGATCGCGACAAAGGGCCTAGGAGGTTTTGTGAATGCTCGCTTAGGCGAGCCCATCTAGCCTAAGCGTGACCACCCCTCGCTCAAAGGTGAGGTTCCTCACTTGGGCTAAAACTGCAGCGACAAAGTCAAGGTTCCCATGAGTTCTCGGTTAAGCGAACCACTCTCGCTTGAGCGAGATATCACCTCACCCAAAATGAGAGCTCTCTGCCTGAGCGAGAGCTCAAGTATGAACCTGGCCTGTATCTGCTAGTCTCGCCTAGGCGCGATAGGCTCGCTTGGCCGAGAGTATCAGATCTTGCCACTATTCTCATTGCAACAACTATATTTTCATACCCAAACAACAATACAAGACATTCCACATTTCAACAATAGGACACACGCCATGAAATCGTGAAACAGCGACAAGGCAAGCAAAAATCGATGTAAACAAGAAATCCCTAGGTTCCCTTACAGCTCCTAGGGCAGTTTCGCGAGCTGAAAAGATTGTGGTATGGATTAAGCACGTGAACCAAGGAGAATCCTAATTTGACTACCCAAAACAACCCAGAGAATGAAGGTATGAGTTGGAGGCTAACTTACATGGAGGAAGACTAACGTAGGACAAGCTTGCTACGACGTAGGGACAAACCCTAGCAGAGGTTCTGTGGAGAGAAAATGGTTGAGTTAGGGCACTAATTTTTCAGAGTGAGCTGCAAATGAGGGACCTTGGCTGCTTTAGGGGCCTTGACACCCTATGGCATCTACTACCACATTTGCCTTCCCTGGATGATATAGCGGTTCAAAATCACAGTCCTTCAGGAATTACATCCACCTCCTTTGTCTCATGTTCATCTCATTCCGATCAAATAGATACTTGAGACTTTTGTGATCGTTGAACACACGAAATTGGGCACTACAGGGATAGTGCCTCTAGATTTTCAAGGCAAATACAATGGCTGCCAACTCTAGGTCATGAGTGGGGTAGTTTCTCTCATGCACCTTAAGTTGCTTCGAAGCATATGCCACCACCTTATTCTCTTGCATCAACACACAACCCAAACCTATATGTGAGGCATCATAGTAAACCTCAAAGGGTTTACCAACATCTGGGATAACCAATATGGGAGCACTCGCCAACCTTCGCTTAAGCTTTTTAATGATTTCCTCACATTTATCCGTCCAAGTGAAAGGTTGGTCCTTTCAGGTAAGCTGTGTTAGAGGCGCCACTATCTTGGAGAATCTTTCTATGAATCTCCTATAGTAGCCAGTTAAACCCACGAAGCTCCTAATCTCCGTTGTTGAAAAACATTTTAACAGATTAAAAGACATAACTAAGACCCTATACATCTAATTAATGCAAAATGGTCTACAACATGAATTATAATCCATGAATAATCCATATAAAGAGCATGCATACAAGGCTTGATCAACATGTGAAACATCAAATCTCCACATCTTTATCAATGTAAGCATGGTTCTAACATTTTTCAAGGCAATGGATTCAAGTACCTTCATCAAATCTTCAAGCATCAAACCATCCAGGCTATTTGTGCCAAAAAAACCAAGTTCAAATTTTGAAAAAGATTTGTCAATCTTGGAAGGTTAATAAATATAGGAAATTAAGTTAAAGTGAAGGTAATAAAATTATCATAGTAATATAACATTTTAACATAACATAACATAAAAAGTGCAAGCATTATATGACACTAACCCTCAAATTTTTAAGATCATCAATAACACAAAGATCTTTGAGACCAAGCCTTTGCACTTTAACAACAACCTCCTGAACCTAGAAAATCAAGTAATTGCAAACTTAATATGTTTCATACTTCTCAATTTAATGTCAAACAACATCATTTGTTGTCAAACTAAATAAGTAAGATTTACACCTATATTTAAAGAATACAAGGATAACAACATATGGTTGCTTAAAAAATATAGGCTTACAAATATAAAAATAAATAAATCTCAGAACTTCAAGAATAAACATCCTCATAGGGTTATTTTAATGACAATGTGTAATGAACAAATTTTCAGAGAACAATTTAGTAGTAAAATGCTCACAGACTTAGACATTCGCCCTTAACCTATTTCACAAGTTTTTCTTTTCAACAATTAAATCATCTGAATTGATAAGATCATAAAGAGACCAAAGGAGTAAAATGGTTTTATTAATAATTATTTACTCGACAAGAAACAAAAAGAGTGCATCACAAAATAACAACTAATAGAAAGTCAAACAACAAATAAAGATCTAATTGAAGAACAAATCTAAAAGCTAGGGAAGTTTTAATGTTCTTCTTAAATTATAAATACCATAAATAAAACAGATAAAAAAATACAACATAAACAAAATGCAAGGAAATAATGTTATAACATAAGTTCAAACCCAAAATCCAATTCCACCTGAAGTTCATACAATTGGTCAACATATTGTGTTGACTAACTTTGATAAACTTAGGACCTAATCTTAGAATTCTCTCCTTCAACCACTAGGCAAAGGTCTTTTTGCCTTAAAGTTTTCTTTTCCTTTGTCATTCCCATTGTAAATAATATCTTTTTGTATCAAATAAAAAACAAATTATAACATTGTTGAGATTTAATCAAATATAACACGGTGAACGTTACAATATTCATGAAATAAAAAATCTTAAATAATAAATATAAAATAAGATTTAATTACTAATTTGAGCCTTATATTTTGATTTATTGTAGTTTCATATAAATGAATTGTATTCTAACACAGAACACTTTCAAACAGTATTAACCTTACTTTAACAAAAGAGAAAAGTCAAATTAATTTTGTTTAACAAAATATTAAAAATCAACTAAATGAAAAAATGAATACGTATACTAAAGTGAATCATTACAAATTAAACCTATAAAATAATTCCTAAGATTACTTTCATTCAATAAAAATTAAGCCTATAAAATAACTTCTAAGATTACTTTCATTCAATAAGGCTTTGGAATTTAAATGGATTTGGAATGATCTACAATACCATACCCCTTATTTGATATCCTCTAGTTTCTTTCCAAATATTTCATATGAACTCATAATTAAGCAAGAACTTATGAATTGTAAAGGAGTTTCATTCGAACGGGAGTGGCTTCGGCTCTCCACCTTATTGTTGAATTTATTATGTTTTCAACAATAAAGTTAAAATTTATGTTGTTGATGATTAAGAAAATATAATTGTTTAACATATTTATTTACATACAATATGTGTTTTGTTCCGACCCGACCCAAATCCATCTGGCAGCATCGTGGAGCGTGGAGCTTTGTCACAGTTTTGTCTTTAAAAGGTGTTTCAGAGGGTATATGGACACAACATTCATGCTTTGTACCGCTCTTACGTACTCCTTTCTCGCGCAACATGAATGCTCCTCCTCTCGCAAAGTATCCTGAGATGGTGCTAATCACCCCCCTCAACGGCTTCACCCGGGTATTGGCAAACCTTTGTTGTGACCAAGGGGGATGATGGCCCCCCAAAGTCTTTTATATTTATATAATTTAATATATTTCTTAAAAATTTAATATTTTTAATATATTTTATGTATTTTATATTTAAAAAATTTTATAAATCTATATTATATATAAGGAAAAGTCTATTTTTTGTGCATATCTATTTTTCAATTTTACCTTTCAATATTTTTTAAATAAAAATATTATTTTATTAATATCGTCTATTAAGTGATCAGCTGCTTAGTTTAAACATTTTTTATTTATTTTTAAAACTTAATTATTATAAATGAAAATTAATTATAGTAACATTATAAAAATGATTTATATTTAATTTTATAATTATAATAGTAACAGTAATTATAATTTTATTCTTCTTTATTATCATAAAAACAATAATGGATCAACTTGACATTTTTAGATGAAAAAATATACCAAAGGAGTAATTCAACAAAAAATTTGCCATCCCCAATCTCACTCCTCCCTTTTATCTTGCACCTTCCTCTTGATGCCATCTTTGCACCTCTCCCTATACTTTTGACCTATCCGAGCTCTTCCTTCGTTCCTCCCTTCTCACTCGTTCCTCTTGTAAGAGAACCTTCCTTCGCCCCGCCTAACGAACCTCCACAAATGCCCCGCTTGTATCAACTTTTCAATCTTATATTTAAGCGTGAAGCATTCTTCCGTAGAATGGCCAAAGTTCCTATGATACCGACAATGCTTCGTACTATCATCGTTGGGAGGTGTTGGGATCCTCCTTGGAGTGGTTGAGATCATCCTAGAGGGCCTCTTCTACAATTCGCCCTGTTTGATGTGAGGTGTAAGACCCGAGAAAAATTAAATAATTAAATAAATGCGGGTAGTAGGAGCCTTTATGGCATATAATGCAAATTGTTGTGATGTTGAAAAGTACTAGCTCAAATGGTTGAGAGTACTTTGGATTGTGCATGAGGACTTGGGTTCAAGTCCTATTTATGCCAATTGTATGATATTTTAATATGTGTATTATTTTAAGTTTATGCTTGAACGTAATTAGTGATAATGTAATCCTAAAATTATAGGAATTATCACGAAACATGTATTGGTTGAATTGGTTGTGCATTGACTTTGTAATTGAGTGGTTGTGGGTTCAAACCTTGCTAAGTATGAATTAAACTTTCTTTTTGCCAATTTTTTTTTTGGCTTGAATATGAAAGGGTAGAGAACCCTAGTTGCCAACACGGGCTGGGAGACAACCAAATAATGTTCTTGAATGGCCATTAACATCAAAATTAAAAGCTATTTTCGTTTTCATGTCATTAACAAGCATTCAGTCTTAGTTAATGGTCACATTAAAGTGGTCTTTGGAGAAGAAAGACAGAAAAAGTGAGGGAGCATAGGGTAAACGAAATTGACAAAGAGAAAGGGAGTTCTGAAGGTGATAATTGAGTGAATTATGTTAGTTTTGAAATGGTTGAAAGGCCAAGAAGGGGGGGGGGGTTGAATTGGCTAGTCAAAAATGTAGGCTATCTTTGAAAGCTAAAAACCACCTTTAATTGAATCAATTAGATCACCAATTTAGGATGCAAAAGCTACTAAACTGTATACTTTCAACCGGTCAAAAACCGAGTTAATCGATTGATTTTACTAGACAGATTTTGTTCTGATAATAAACCGATTGAAATAGAAAAATAAGTGACTAAAATATAGGGAAAAATGCAGAACATGAAAAAGATGACTATTTCACAACTTCTAAATGATTATGCAAACATGCTCAATGCTGCAGATGTCATGAAAACATGCAAAAACATGAAAAAGATGATTAAAACACAAGTTCTTTAAACTTTAAATGAATATACAAGAGAGAAAGGTTGGAAAAGAGATAAGATCACGAGATTTTTCTACTGGTTCACTCAAACCTGAGCTACATTCAGTTTATCAAACCAACTTGAGCTTGACTTTGCACTATTTCAAATGATTTACAAAGTATCCACCCGTACACTTTCAAAATATACAAAAACCACATAAAAGACTCTTGAATCACACAAGAAACACAACAACACAGCAAGAACCCTCTTGTAGACCTGGAAAACCACGAAGTACACACACAAAGCTTGAGAAACATCAAACCTCAGTGGTAGCACAGTCCAGCCTACGACAAACCACCTTCTCCAAGCTTCAAACACAAGCTAAAGGCTCCAAGAATTGATCCAAGATTAATCTTCAACAGCTGCAGTCTGAATGATCATGAAAGAGAGAGTTTCCAAAAGTTTCCAGAACAATTTCGCGGTAAAAATTGGTCTGAATAACTCTCTTTCAAAAATCACAGCTCTTATAGTCAAACTGTTACAAAATTCAACAAGTTGATTTCCAAATCAATCGGTTGATTTCACTTGACTTAAGTGAAATCAGTCGATTAAAAAATAAATCAACTGATTGAATTTGTTGCAGTTTAAGACTACTGCAGCCAACCTTTTAACCTGTTGAAAAATCATTCAACAGATTAAAAAACACACCGAAGACCAAAAACATCTAATTATTGCTACAAGGTTTACAATATGAATTACAAACATCAAATACACTTTCTTAATGATCTAACCATGTGGAGAGCACACGTTCCAGCCTTGATCAACATGAATAACATCAAATCTCCTTATCTTCATCAATGTAGGCTTCATTCTAATAGTAATGGCTTCAAGATAGTTCAAAAGGGCTTCATTAAATCTCCATCAAATCTTCAAGAAGCACACCACCTTGGCTTCATATGTCAACATTCTCCCCCTGATTTGATGAAGTCAACCTCTATCTTTTTCTATCGATCTTCTTCTATCTTCCATTGCAAATTGCTTCCACTGGTTGGATACCACTAAGTTGATGAAGTGACACCTAAGCTTGAAACTTGTGAACTTGTGAACCTGAAAACATTTATAGTAGCAATACACATAAGCTAACAATAAACACAAGGATGCACATGCTCCCCCTATTAATAACATGGGTTCAATTTCATTTTTTATTTTAATTCCAATTTTAATGCTATTATTTTAGTTCAATTTGATCAATTTGCTATTTATCAATTCTTTACCCCCTTTGGATTCATAAAAAAGAACAAATGTATAAAGAAAACAAACATTGCATATCATTTCATTATTATTGGAATAGAATACAGCCAACAGAAACTAAAAACAGAGAATAAAAGCATAACGCTGATACAATCAGCCGATTGAAAATAAAAACAACCAACTGAAACTCACAGAGCTTAAACTGAGAAAGCACAAACACATGGATGCAATGCATGATCCTAAATAGCCAACACACTCAGTTATCCTGAGGATCATTTGAGGTCTAGAATGAGTTCAACATGTCATGGATATCATGGATTTGGCCATCCAATGCATTGAATCTCTCATTGCAATAGTTGTGATGTGCATGTTGGGACACATTAAGCTCATGCAGCTAGTTCAGCACCATCCTCTCAAAATGTGAGTACACATGGCCTCTATCCTCTAGAGGTTTGTAGGGAATTAAGTCCATGGGTCCAACAGTTGGTTCTTCCTCTTGATTTGTACTAATTGGGCTAGCTTCATGATCATGTGCACTACCAACTACAACACTAGCATCTGTCCATGCATTTCCTGCCTTGAGAAAGCCCATTTTGTGTAGATTTTGGTTGGAGGTATGGTTCAACAGTCCAGTTGACTCTTCTAGCTCATCCTCTACATGAATTCAAAAGTATTCAATGAATTTTGACACCAAAACCACATATGGCAGCCCAAAATCCGTGAGTCTCTTGGCCTAGAGCATGTGATCATGAAACACATAGATCCAATCCACCTGAATGTTGTGTTGAATTAAATACATGAGAATCAAATCTCCCTCATTCAATGTTGAATGGTTGCTACCATGTGGAATAAGAATTCTTGTGCCAATCATGCCAAGCAACCATTGATCCACCTTGAGACCACCAACATGGCCATAATATTGAACCTTGTTGAATTCTGGAACAACCCCAGTTTCACTTTTCCTCACTTGCACACCCCTTGATTTGAGTCCAACCATATCTTTCTAAGCTTTCTTGTTGATCTCCAATCGAACACCCTTGATGCTTGACAACAACATGTAATTTTTGAACTCCGAATTGGTGAAAAACACCTTCACCAAGTCTGGATAATTTTTCCCTGAAAGTTCAAGGAATGACTTCAACCTTTGATGCTTTAATTGTTGAAATAGGCACTCAAAGCCTTCAACCCTCAGCCACGAGAATCTCAACACCTTAGGAATGTTGATTTGCTTCCTGTTCATCTCAATGAGGAACACTTGAATGTTGTCCTCATGATCCTCAAACCATGCTTCAATTCTCCCATGATGTTCTTGATTTGGAGACCTTGAGGTAGGAAGAGTGGAGTGCTCATCATCAGATTGGGTAGCTCTTTGTTGACGACGAGGCATGATGAGTGTGGGTTTGGCTATTTCTAAGAGATGTATGATGCAAATGCAGCAATACAAGTGCAATATTTATAATTGAACAGGCTAATTTTTAGAAATAGTCGATTAAATGGTACAAATTTTCCTAATTAATTCGTTTTAAGTTACCCAAACCAGTTTAATGCAATTGAAAATAGTATCTCACACATTCATGGTGTTTCCAATGTGTTTTTATAAGTGAATCAATCAGTTTAGATCATGGAGTTGCATGCACATTGGAATTGTACAATACACATGCTTTTTGATCAAACAAATCAATAAAAACAACACATGGCTAATGAAATAACTGTTAGGAACAAAAAGTACTTGACCAAAAGATGCATTCTTTGACTGGGTCAACTTTGTAATTCAACTCGTTAGTAAATGCACAGTTTAAGTAAAATTAACATATTGAAAAGCATAATTAGTCGATTAAAACAACATCAGAGTATCAGAGATTAAAACCAGAATTTGGTTAAGTGAAATTAGTTGACTGATTTTGAAAATGAATCGATTGAAAATTGTAAAATTAAACTCCATTTTTTCATATTTAGTTTTAATGAAATCAACATACTAAGTTGTGAAAACAACAGTTAAAAAACAATAGCAGATCAAATTTTCATCATTCAGTGGCAGTTTAAGTGAAATGAACATGTTGAAAAGCAAAATCAACAAGTTAACAGATCATGATTTTTCAAACAGAGGCAGATTTAAGTGAAATCAACACGTTGAAATTAAAAATGAACAGGTTAAATATGACAGTTTTCAAATTTTGCACACAAGAGCTGATTTTTATGAAACCAATGCATGAATACATAATATTAACATGCTAAAAACACATCAGACCACATTCTTCATGTCTAAGATGCCTAGTTCAGTTCTTAGCTTGTTAATCCTATCTCTAGCTAATGGTTTTGTAAACAAAACCGCCAATTGATTTTCACTTTCAACAAATTGAATTTCACAATCTCCCTTTTGAACATGATCACGAATGAAATAATGCCTAATCTCTATATGCTTGGTTTTAGAATCCTGTATTGGAGTCTTGGTTAAGTTGATGGCACTAGTATTATCACAATACAAAGGTACCTTGCTTACCTTTACATCATAGTCCAAAAGTTGGTGCTTTAGCCATATTATTTGTGCACAACCATGTTCAAGAGCAATATACTCAGCTTCAGTAGTGGACAGTGCCACACATGCTTGCTTATTGCTATTCTATGAGATTAGACTTGATCCAAGTAAATGGAAACTGCCACTTGTGCTTTTCTTATCCAATTTGTTTCCTGCATAGTCAGAATTTGAAAAGTCACTAAGAGTTATATTACAATCACATGGATACCATAAACCAACATTGGTTATTCCTTTAAGGTACTTTAGAATCCTTTTTGCAACTTTAAAGTGTGATTCCTTTGGGTTTGCTTGGAACCTAGCACATAAGCATACACCAAACTGAATATTTGGCCTACTTGTTGTAAGATAGAGCAAAGACCCAATCAACCTTCTATATTTGGTTGAATCCACTGGTTGGCCAGCTTCATCTGCATCCATAAGGCAATTTGTTGCAATTGGAGTGGCAGCTTCCTTACAATCCTCCATTTTGAACTTTTCAACAAGTCAAAACAGTATTTTGATCAGTTTAAAAATGTTCCATGCTTTAGTTGCTTGACTTGCAACCCTAGAAAGTAGGTAAGCTCACCCATCATGGACATCCCAAATTCTGCCTACATAGCTGCAACAAACTCTTCACACAATGTGTTGTTATTTGAACCAAAGATGATATCATTAACACACACTTGAACAAGTATAACATCATTTTCATATTTTCTAATGAAGAGTGTTTTATCCACTACACCTCTAGCATAACCTTTTGCTAAGATAAAATTGCTTAGCCCTTCAAAAAATTGTCGTGGTACTTGTTTCAAAGCATATAAGGCCTACTTCAATTTGAAAACATGGTTAGGATAGAGATGATCCTAAAATCCCAAAGGTTGTAATACTTACAGTTCTTCATTTAGAAAACCATTCAAGAATGCACTTTTTACATCAATTTGATGCAATTTAAAGTTACACATGCAAGCATATGCTAAGAGTAATCTCATAGCTTCTAGCCTAGCTACAGGAGCATAAGTTTCATCAAAGTCAGTGCCTTATTCTTCATTGTATCCTTTAGCAACTAGTATAGCTTTGTTTCTTTCAATATTACCATCTTCATCCATTTTGTTTCTAAAAACCCATTTAGTTCCAATTATATTCATATCATCAGTTTTAGGCACTAGAAACCACACATCATTTCTTGTGAATTGATTGAGTTCATCTT
>Ga0099822_1010030_pt1 | contig 11815 bp, 7 predicted proteins | sample CowpeawhiteBW_FD_76839 | JGI IMG/M metagenome (GOLD analysis project Ga0099822, IMG submission 76839) | Root nodule microbial communities of legume samples collected from California USA - Cow pea white BW | ecosystem: Host-associated > Plants > Roots > Nodule | place: USA: California | collected... | reverse complement strand
GCGGGGAAGAAGAAGAAGAAAAAAGGGCACGCATTTTGGCACCGGTTGTCAATCACCCGAGGCCAAATGGAAGTGTATAGGCCCCGGTTCTTCGCCACCCGAGGCCAAATCTCTGTTATAGGCTTCGTTTTTTTGTCACCCGAGGCCAAAGCTTGCGCTGTCAGTGGCAGTTTTGTAAATCTGGGTGACACAGATGGGTTATATGCTTCGGTTAGTTTGGGACCCGAGGCAGAATGCTGAGAAAAAATTCAAAAATGCCACCGCCTCCTTATAGGCTTCGGTCCCGCAGTAACCGAAGCCTATAAGGCGAGTTAAAAACCCCATTCTGCACTAGTGTGATTTCTTCTGTTATTAAATAAAAAAAAAAACTTAAACAAAAACTTATTATTTATGTCCTCATTTTTTTTATATCTTTTCTCATTCTTAAAGAAAAAAAAAATCTTGTCTCACTTAGGTAGTGCAATAATTATTTAATATTTAGTCCTGTTTTTTTTTTTATCTCATTACCCTTTTGTATATCCATTTTTTATGAATATAGAAGAGCAAGTAATGTATTATGTGATTTTTTATAGAAGATTTTTAATTGTAACTCGATCATCATACTTTTTTTAGTAATTATGTCTCTCAATTTTTTATTATATTATACTAAAAAAAAATTGGTCTTAAACTTGTTTTATAGATAGGTATATTGATAAAAAATAAAAGAATAAATTCATTTTTTAAAATTGATAAAAAAGAAGGGAAGATGAGAACAAGACAATAAGGTTGCTCATCGCATAAGCATAACAATGATGAAATGAAATTTTGTGATGATTTTTGAATTGATATGTGCACATTAGTAAAATGGAAAATGAATATTTTACATATAATATGATTATTTACATTGAACAAAAAAATAGCTGAAAAATTTAGTTATTATTCAATTATTTAATAAGTTAAAAAATATGAAAAAACGAATGACAATCATTTAAATATGTGTATTTTCTGTTATAGTTATAACTATATTAAATTATGTATTAATTTTAAGTGAATGAGTAACAAAAATGTTAAATATATAAATTTTAAATATATTATTTTGGCTCCCCCATAAATCTTAGTCAAGATCCGCCACTGTTTGGAAGGTAGTAAAAAGATGAATTTATGTGAATTTGAGTTGATAGATTTGTATTTTCTTTTTCAACAGATTTAAAGGGTAAAATGAGTGTATTTGAAAATAATTTTTGTGAAAGTTAGTGAATAGTTTGAGTGATGTGATATATTAAAACAAATTAATAAAAAAAATTTAAAAATTACTAAAATACCCTTGATGGAAAAATATATAAAATTACTTTTTGATTAGTTAAACAATTAAATTTTAAAAATATTATTTAATAAATTATATTAAATTATTATTATTATTATTATTTTTATAATAATAATAATTATTTTAAATTATCATTAATAATTAATATTATTATTATTAATTATTATATATATTATTTATTTTTATATTTAATTACTACCTATGTTATTTATTATTTAATTAATTTTATATATATATATATATATATATTATTACACATGCACACTAGCAACACAAACACACACAACACCTCACAATACCGGTACCAATTACAATACACTCACACAACCAATTATGTTACTGGTACACACACCACACACAGTACCGATTATATAACCGGAGAACCCATTCACTTACTATTTTATTTTACATATTCAGGCACACGAAACACATATTTTCACATATTTTCACTGTAGCGATACAGCTCAAGGTGAGCTATGATATAAGGAGATAAAATTACATTTATCTCCTTACTTTTAAATGATAGTTACATTCTGTTTAATTTTTAAAAATAAGTATTTAGTGTTTTATTTAATATAAGGGTAAATTTTGAAAATAAAGAGTGCATAGGTGAGGTGGAGAAACACGTAAGAATTTGGGTGGAGGAAGCAGATGGCGATCACGTGTGAGGGGATGAGGTGGAAGGACGTCATGGCCGTGGCTGATAGTAAACGCAACCACCGCATTGGTGTCAGATAATCACGTGGATTTCTCATGCATCTTCTCCTCTATCCCCGTGCTTTTCTTTTCTTCATATGTTGCTAAATCCTTTTCTTTTTCTTTTCGAAACTATTTAAAATATAAACGAGATTTGGGTTTGTATATTATTATCGATGATGATACATAGCATGAGCAGCTAAGTTATAGTTGATGATACACCTTACAGCTCGACCGTGTCCACACTTTGTCGTCTTCAACTTTTCTAAGCCTCGGAAACCCTCCCATTATGGCCGTACAGGTGTTCCAAACACCACCACCATCATTTCTTTCTGCATTCCTCTTGCATATTGCTCCCTCTCCCCCAACCTAATTACAATGAAAACTTCTTTTTTCTCATTATATTATCTTTCAGATCCAAAATATGTATCAACTCTCCCCCACTCTCTGTTAACTCACATTAATTTATATCAACATCTTAGGGACCTGTAATTTATATCAACGTCCCCCAAAATATATATATATATATATATATATATAACTCTTTTAAAGATTAGACAGTTTCTTCTTCTTCTTCTTCTTTTATTAAAATATCTTTTAGATTACAAAAAATGAATCAAAATAATTTATTAAAGACTTCTCGAGCCCAAATTTATTTCACAGTTTGTAGGGTCAAGTTTAGAATGGTTGGACAGTACAATTTTATGAGCACTAAAACGATACATTAATAAATATTAAATTAATTATTCTATTTTGTTTAGTTTTATTTCTTAATTTAATGTTTTTATTTTAATTATTTATCTCTATAACATAGAAAACATATATTAACAAAATACCAAATCAAATTATTTTATTTTATTTATCATTTCATTATAAAATAGTAGTAATTTAATTATTAATATTTAAAAGTTATACTATTATGTAAACATAAATACTAATAATATAATTGTTTTTTTTTACACTTTCGGTTCTTCCCGGCATGAATGTTATGTTTCTGAAAACAAACATAGCATTAATTTACTCACATATTTCTATGAGGAAAACTTTCGAAATTCCGTCAAGTTATAATTGATTAAATGACGAATCATAAATTATTTTTTGTTGCCCTCTTAAAAAGATCGGAAATAGTTTTGAATACTCCTTTAATGTGGACACCCAAAACGAGATAGAAGAAGAGACGAAGAATGAGTCATAAATAGGATTGGTAAAATGATGGGACGAGAGAAAAAAGTCGTTAATATAGAGTGTCTGCTATGTTTGAATATCCAAAAAACAAATTATTTAACTTTTTTTTTTTTTTTAAAACTTAAGGTGCGCTTAAAATGAGTATGCAATTGGACAGAAAAAATACACTTTGCATAGAGGAAAGCGGAGATATGAGAATTGCGTTTGGAGAATTGCGTTTTGAGAACAGAGGTAGAACTTTTTGCCATAAGTTTTTGTTATTGTTGATAACAGTTTAACAGAAGTGGATTTGGAACAGAAGCCCGATATGAGATGCGGCGGATAGGTGCATATACATATAATTTGCACCAATATACATATATAATCCAGAGAGGCTAAGCCTTAATTATATATATAAGAGTGTTTATGAATGGACTAACTAGGTTTTACACAGTAAGGGAATCCTTAATCATAGGTATTAGGCAGAGGAAAATAAGGGGTGGAATTGGAAGGGGAAGTGGTAGAAGTCCTAATAGAACCAGACATAGCAACAGGGAACCCTATCCCTGGTGCGTTAACACCGACAAGTGGCCTAATATTGTTAGCAGAAGCGCGTTCCAGCGACTGAACCTGCGTTTTCAGAAACTTGACGTAGTGAATGGCCTCATCCAACATCGACGCGGTGTCCATCTTGGTCCCTCCAGGGACCAGTCTCTGCAGGATCCTTATCCTCTCGCTGATCCTCTCCCTGCGGTGCCGCGCTGCCACACTCTGAGGGTCCTTCGAAATCTTCACGTTCCTCCGCTTCGGCGCCTTCACCGACTCCGGGTCTATGTGTATCGGCTGCATCGCCGCCATCCTGAATATCATCTCCCTCATCGCCGCCATCGAGTTCCGCTTCTCACCGTAAGGGTTTACAGTTGCAGTTGCAGTTGCACCCTCGGTTGGGGTTTGTTGAAGCATTATTGGGGTAGGGTTGTTGTTGGTGGTGTCGGAGAAAGAGAGTGTAGCGGAGGATGTGGTTGATGGTGTTAAGTGCGTGAATGAGTAAGAGGACCAAGGTAAGGGGCTGGGAGGGTTATTGTCTAGTAAATCTGCTAGTGGCATGGTGCTTCCACTGCGTATATTGTTGTTGTTACTGTAGAAGTCTTGTTGGGGATGAAAAGCGTCGATGGTGTTGGTGTCACCATAGGGTTCAGAGAATTGAGGGAGGTGTTGCATCATCATGGTCATGATGTCCATCTGCTGCTGCTGCTGCTCCTCCTCCGGCTTTAACTGCTCCACAGTGTCCATTAATGGGTTGGTTTCACCTTGCTGAAGGAAAAGGTGAGAAGTGAAAATGGTGAGAGTGAGGGGGAAAGGAAAAAAGATGGACAAGTATTTAAAGGGTAACTGAAAAAACTGAGAAAATTAGCAGAAGGGTACAGAGGGATGGGGAAGAAAAAGAAGAATATATATATTTAGCAGTGGAATTGGGAGTTGAGTTTCTCTCAGAATTTGCAGTGTGAGAAGAGTTTGTTAGAGTGGTGAGAAAGAAGGGGCAATAGTGAAAAAATAAATAAAACCAATAAAATAGTGATATTGGGAACAGACTACAGAAAATGATCAACACCTGGGAACCGGTGACTCTCTCTACATGTTTATGCCTCTCATATATATAAAGCTTCAGAAATAACATGTTATAATATTTTCTTTAAACTATTACTGAACATACTCCAAGCTGTGTGAATCGTTAAGGTCAAGGAATTACGGAAATGTTTTGTGAACACTCTGCTAACAAAACACAGATTATTTAAATTTTAATAAATAATAAACATATATGAAAAAAAAAGTATGTTAAAGAGCATATTAATGCTCTCATTAAACAAAAGGAAATATCTGAAAAATACCAAGAAATATTTGAAATTTGTATTAGTATGTTCAACCAATTTAACAAAACCAAATTAGAGGAATAAGTACGTTAAATAATCAAGAAACAGGGGAATTCAACATACAATTGTTATTTAATTATTTAAGAGAATATGATATTCATACATCAGTTTCTTATAATTAATACAAACACTCAAAGTCTTTGTTAATAAGCCAGTCTTATTATTCAAGTGAATATAATTAGTATTTTAGAAAAATATATACTTAATGTTTTATTATTTAATATATATATATATATATATATATATATATATATATATATAAATAAGGGAAACGTGGGAAGATATATTCTATTATTTCCTTTGTTAATGCGTTTATACTATAAATTGAAATTGTTGTAGTAAAATAATTTACATTTATTATTTTTTAAAATTTATAATTATAGATTCACTAAATAATGGAAAGAGAAATTTTTTATCTTTTATTATGTATCATATTCCTTAGGCTCAACTCTAAGCATTACCCCTCCAAAAAATAACCATGCTTTATAAAAAGGGAAAAAAAATTCAAAGCTTTGTTTAAGAAAAATAATAACAGAGAATATTACTTAGACATAATGATACCTACTTGTCCAATATTTATCGAAGATTTATTGCTTATTGGGTTAGATTGAATAAATTATTTTTAATAATAATTTTGCATTAATATTTATTAGCGTAAACATAGGCACTATCACGTCTGTGTGTACGCATTTGTTGAATATGCATGATATTATATTAGTAATGAATGATATTGTAATGTTATTAAGTTAATAAACAAAATAAAATTATATTTATAAAAATAAAGTGAAATGTATAGAGAAAATATGAGAAAATAACTGTTGATGAATAGAAAAAAAAAGAAAAAGGAGATAAGTAAATAGTTTTATAAAAATTTGTAGAGATAAGTAACTGTTAATTTTTTAAAATTTAACAAATAATTACATTGTAAAGAGTAAAGTAAAGTTGAAATTATAAAATGAGGATACAAAAGAAAAGAAGAAATCATCTTTATATATTTTTATATATAGTTATAGATATTGATTAATTGAAGAAAATATTAAGTACTTCGTATATTTTGAAAGCATTAAATACATAAGATTCTCGTTCAATCTTTATTTATAAACATTAAGAAAGTTTGTAAATATGATAAGATAATTAAAGTATTCATTTAAAAATACTTAAGGATGGAGATCCGGGACAAATCATACAATTCACAGGTAAAAAAGTTCGAATGATTAGATATTTAAGCTGGTTATTTTTCATACGTCTGACCGCATTTTAATATTTTATTGTTATGTGATATTAGTTGTTTGAAATCATTATTTACATATAGTAAATAGTATGATTTCTTATTTATTTTTAGGGATTGGTAAATCATTGCTTTTTAAGTTATTTTTGTAAATGTAATATAGTTAATCTTTATTTTTACTGGATACTTAAGTTTGAGATTAAAAAGTAATAATAAAATTTTAAATATTATTTTTCAATTTATGTTAGTTAATGTACAAAGTCAAAGTTATGTATGAGGAAGTAGAACTATTAACTCATATATCTTATAATAGGTAAGCTATCCTAATCTATTTTATATAATGAACCCAATAGATTTATCTCATTATCAACACTTATTACTAAATCAATAACTATAATTGATTGTTATTTTACAATTTTTATACTTAAGATTGTAACAACTAAAATGTCATAATTTGATTTTGATTTGACTCATCTAGTCTTTTTCATCATGAGAAAATTGATGTACCTTACAAGAATTTAATTATTATTAGGTCACATGATAATAATTTAAAAATATTTAAAGTTAAATTATCACAACTTAAAAATATTGTATAAACTATACACAATTTAATAATTATTGTTTATAACCATCTACATTTTTTTAACACATGTTAAAACAAATTCGTAACATTTTTTTTTATGTCCTCTAGGTTTATCCCAAATAAAACTCACTATCTAACCAACAATAAAAACAAATGTGCCTTATTACTATCTTAAGCAATAATTTTTCAGTTGTTGTCATATAAGTGTTGTTTAATTTATAAATGTGAGAAAAATTCATAGTGTATAGTATAACTAAAATGAAAATAACATAAAGAACAAGCTATAATTTTATTGTTTTACCCACATTTTTTAATAAAATATTGTCTAAATTATCAACGGTTTATAAAATGTGATTTTTAGTAGTTTTGAGTCACTCTTATATATATTTGTTTAGGAAATAGTTTGATGCATGTGTGTTAATTTAATATAGTTTAAAATAAAAAAAATGATGTGGTGATTTAATCAAATAATAAAATATTTTACATTTAGATATATTATAAATATGGTGCATATTTTAGATAGGGTGAAGGTGAGATTTATTTATTTATTTCTAAATGCCTGAATTAATGGTTTTGGGAGATATTAAAGTCATTGACCAAATTATGAAGGGAAGGATTATTATAGTGAATGATGATAAATGAAAGAAGCTACGTCACCTACGTGCCATTGAATTTGAAGGCCATGTATCTTTCATAGATAAGTGTCCAAAATAATTATTGTCATCTTTTATTGACATTTATATACATTAAATGTTGTTGGACTCAGCTATTCTTTCGACTAATTTAAGTAAACTTGTTCATTGTACCTTACACATGTTTATCAAAAAACAGTTCTTCTTTTAGCACTATAAAATTCTATAATAATATAAACTTCCCAAGCAATAATATCATTGATTCTATGGGTGTGCCCCTCATTAAGGACATACGCAACTACTTATTTCTAATCATTTGGAAAAATGCTATTAATCCGAGAATGTTTTCTGGCTGCATTCTTTCTTATTGAGAAAATCAAATTTCATTTCTTAATTATCTTTAAAAACTATTCTACTCCTGAGTTTTTCTTTTAACTCTTCCTTTTAATGTGAGAAAGCATACAAATTTTAGTTTAAAGCGAGAACTGATCTTGAATATTCTTAATATTGTTATAGCAAGTCGTATAATAAACTTTATATTTTTATTAAAATTTGTTTTATTACAAACTATATATATTAAAACTATTTCAAAAGTATTTTTTAATTTTAATTGATTAATTAATATTTTAATTGAATGAATTAAATTAATAAAATAATTATTATTTTTGTATATCAAATTATTTTACTATAATTAATAATTAAAACTTAATTTGTAAGTATAAAAATTTTAATTACAATATTATTGTATATTTATATTTTCAAATATTATATTATAAAAAAATATTTTTTAAATATTTTTTATTTAAAAAATAGGTTTGTTGACTAACTTATCTCACATCACCAATTTAGTTGGCCAAACATAACAGATGAAGATAAACTAACATATTAAAAACTTAAAACCTAATTCATGAAATCTTGACGAAGGAACTATTAGAGACCCGTTTTAAGAATCCATTGATGCATGAATAATTCTTCATTCCAAAAAATTTAGGTTAGAATCCATTGAGTGGAAGTATCAAGGTGATAACTTTGCCCTAAAATTATTTTCTAAGAACCCGGAAGCCCCACGCACGTGCCAGGGTCAGAAATGTTACCAGATAACTTCCCGGTTTTAGGTGGGGATCGCTTTCCTACCGTTGGATGAAAATGAGGTGGGCACGTGACAGCCATCGATAGAAAATGCTAGTGCACCGTTAGTTTGATTCCAATGATTGATTGTATTCCATTATCCCTGATGTGGCGCAGGTGTAGCCTAAAGGATCCTATGCTCTCTCTCATTAAAGTGGTGCCCTTTTCGAGATGGATCAGGCTCTGATGGAACCTGCTTCATGTGCCGGATTGGTTAACGAACTTACTTATCATGCACTTACATACTTTACCTTTTGTCACACACTCTTTAATCATTATTTAAATTAGCTAACTGAGAAGTTAAGAATTGAAAATGAAAAATGGAAATAAAAAGAATTTGAAGTTGTTTAAATTAAAAATAAAAAATATTATGCATGAACTCTTGGAGTATATATTGAATAAAGATTTTTCTTTTATTGATTACTTTTAGTTAGTACTTCACACACATCAGCTTGAAGATGAATTAAATATCATCAATATAAAAGATGGGAAGCTTTCAACTCTCGTTAATAATTAATATAAAAAGTAGATAAATTATATTTTCTATTATACCAACCGATGTGCAAAGTCCGTCGATTAGACTCATAATATTGCAACATGACTCATTCTATCATTCTGTATATATGAGTTGTATTTACACATGATGTTGAAGAAAGCAAAAGCACAAAACTAATTAGAAATTGCAATCGTGTTAGACTCTTATAGTTATTATACGAAAAATTCACCTATTTTTTAGGAACACGAAAAGAACATTAAACACAATAGGAATGGAGTGAAAAATCACATAATGATGAATGCAACCACAACCGAATACATGAAACAAACAATTTCTAACTTTTTCAGAAGATGAGGAAAGGAGAAGAAGAATAAGAGGAAAAAAAAATAGAAGAACGAAGAAGATTCAATCACGATTTTTACTAATAAATTTTATTCATAGTGAAAATTCATCAATGATTATCAATGATTAGTGACCATCAGTAATTACTATGACACTAAGCGATTAATTGGTAAATTAATTTATTGATGATCACTTCACCGATGAATTTTTTATTGTTAATAATTTATCGGTAAACTCGAACTATCGATGAATTTGTGTTATTACCGACAGATTGTGTCCATCAATAATATGTAATTTTTTTGCATGAATTAAAACTTATTAAAAATCTATTTTAATAAGATTTATTGAACTTATCTTATCACTCATCAAGAGTGACAGATCTTGACCAATGTTTTTGGAAGTCAAAATAATACACTTAATATTTATATATTTAATTGTTGTCACTATCATAATAAAATGAATACATAATTTAGTAAAATGATAACTATGAAAAAAATCACACATATTTAATTCATTTATTCATATTCTTGAACTAATCAATGATTGAATTATAATTAAAATTAAAAATTTTAGCTATTTCTTTTTCAATTTAAATAACCATATTGTTGAAAATATTGTTTTGATAATTTTCTTTGTCCATGACCTTCATAGGATCTCATATTAGCTTCAAATTATAGAATAGGAAGGAACTCTCTAGTATGTAATTTTGTGTTTGGGCTTTATTAAACTTTTAGTTGTGTTGAACTTTTTTTGTTTAGACCCACAATATATAAGTGTTTGTGAGACACACTTGTAGACATTTGAGTAAATGAAAATTTGAGTTTTTCTCTCAAGTCTTAGCAAGGTTATTTGTCAAACCACTGATCCTTATCCTGAAATCTACATTCAAAGTGGTGGATCTTCGTCACTTATCAAAGAATCCATATCTTACTCACTTATCTTAGAATCTCTTCCAAGTGGTGTGATTTACTTCGGATATGTATCTCCATCGATTCAGCGTCACCCATTTTCCCCTTTGTTGAATTTTGTTCTAAGATCTTTATCTCTATGTTGTCCAAGATGTGATTTTCACTCTCAAATCTGAGACGATCATGCATCAATATTCTTAGCTTAGATATAAGATGTTTTGTGAAACTTTTATCTCAAAACTAACTTAAAGTATATGTATGAATGCAATTTTCATTTTAACAAATCAATTTTTTAGCTTAAGTTGAACTTCTTTTTTAAATTTATGAAAATATAGAAAACTAAAAAAAGAATACAAAATGATTAAATATAAGTAAAATAATCATATCAATTTTACAATGTTGTCTTAGTGACTAAAAAATAAATCACCATAAAGAAGACGGAGGATATCACAACATACAAAAGAAAAAAAATTACAAATGCATTATTTCAACAACAACTAAAATTAAGAAAATTCAACGTGTTACTTAGGATAACAATTAAAAGAAAACAACGATGCTAAATGGAACGATCTTGTATCATGTTACGCACACTATTTGGTTGAGTGTTTATGTTTTGGATATTTACTTGCATTTTGCTTGTGGACCCCACGTGGCACAGTGTAATGTGGACCCCACGGGGACAAGTTAGCGTAATGAATTTCGAAAAGGCACGATTCAAGATGGTACAAGACATTTCTTTCCAACGTTCCAAAACAAGTAATTTTGTTGCTAATTTTATTAATTTCATATGCAACAACCACTTGTTAAATATTCTAAAACTTTGTGATGACCCTATGATTTGCTCTCCAAAGTTCAAGAAATTAAAAATTTCTTGGAGTAGCTAAACATTCCTCGGTAAAAGAGAAAAACAAACTCGAGGTCCGTTTCTTTCTTTATTTTTAAAGTGTTTTCTTTATTTTAAAGTGTGTTTCCAAAATTAAATGCATATTATACTACTTTTTTAATTTAATTCATATGCATAAAATTTCTTAAACTCGCTATAAGTGTAAACGATATCAATTTGATCGCCATTGTACATCTCATTTCCTTGTTTTTATGATCTAAAAAATAGTTTTTTCAAAATGATTTTATAAAGTTATTCTTAAAAACCATAAAATAAAAATTCAGAAACACATGCAAAACGTAGATTATGAAAAAAAAAAAAAGAAGAATAGAGAGGTTTGTTTGCTTACTATTACAAATTTTCCAAATATACAAAATTTTATTTATTTTATAATAATAAATAATATTTTTTTTTTTTTAAAAAAATAAAATAGTTGGTAAATAAGCCTTTATTTTTTTATTTTTTTTTTTTTCATAATCTACGTTTTGCATGTGTTTCTGAATTTTTATTTTATGGTTTTT
>Ga0099822_1010029_pt1 | contig 11815 bp, 6 predicted proteins | sample CowpeawhiteBW_FD_76839 | JGI IMG/M metagenome (GOLD analysis project Ga0099822, IMG submission 76839) | Root nodule microbial communities of legume samples collected from California USA - Cow pea white BW | ecosystem: Host-associated > Plants > Roots > Nodule | place: USA: California | collected... | reverse complement strand
ATAATATGTAATATATATATATATATATATATATATATATATATATATATATATATATATATATATATATATATATATATATATATATATATATATATATGAAAGTTGGACAGCCTGAACAAATTGTGTCTTTCTTGATTCGTTGTTTTGGCTATTGTAACGTGGCAAAGAAAACTTTCCGTCCAGTATGTGTCGTTCTTAAGAGATATATGTTGAAACAAAGAAACATATTAGAATTACGCACCTTTTCTACATAACTAACTTCTTGTTCAAGTATATATGTTGCAACAAAGTTCTTATCTTAGCAATCACTACCTAACTCAATATCTTAACACTAATTAGCCATGTAAGAACATCGAAAAATGAAAATCAGCCCATAATTATCACAAATTTTAGTTGTTTTATGTCATATTTCAACATACACAAAAGAACAGGTTGCTGCCATGTAAACATACCCATGTTTTCTCCCACATTTTTTATATTTCTCTCTCTCTCTCTTTCTCTCTCTCTCTCTCTCTCTCTCTCTCTCTCTCTCTCTCTCTCTATATATATATATATATATATATATATATATATATATATATATATATATATATATATATATATATATATATATATATATGCACCCACATTTTATTTTGTGACAATCGATTTCCAAGCATCAACAATTTCTTCCTCACATCCTTCAGGGGTGAAATGAAAGGGGAGGAAAACAATGGATGAAATTGATGTGATATAATCTTTTCCTCACATCTTATTTAAACCTTTATATTGGTTATTTAATTATAAAATATAATTCGTAATGATTTTATTGATTTTTTTATTATAATTATCTTAACAATTGTATTAGTAGTGATTCATAATGTAAAAACTTTTTATATATGTATAATAAGTATTAAATCTTAATTTTCTTACAATGACATTTATGTAACTGTTAATTAAAAGAATAAATCCTTAAGTTTTAGAACTAAAGCAAGTAATTTTCTTCTTTTTCTATGGTTATTCAACCACACCCTTAATTTAATTGAAGTAGAGCTAACGATTCATGAATATTGATACATACAAATATACGCATACTTTATCAACACAAACAACAAAATAAATGTTAAAGCAATTTAGACTATGTTGTATATATAAACTACAACAATTGTTATAGTCATTCATCCGTGGTATGAGTATATGTACTTTTGTTTTCATTCATAAATCACTTGTAGTACACGTGAGGAATTATTTTATGAAACAATGCAGGAGTGGGCAAAGATGGACAGATCCGGCACTTCTTTCACAGGCCATCAAAAGCATACACAACCGGAACGAGGAAAAGAAGAAAGGTTGAGAGCGATGAAGAAGGAAGTGAAACAAGATGGCACAAAACGGGAAAAACTAGAGCTGTTTTTGCAGGCGGTGGTGGTGCTGTGAAGGGTTTTAAGAAAATACTAGTACTCTACACCAACTATGGCCGGAAAAAGAAGCCGGAGAAGACTAATTGGGTGATGCATCAATATCATCTTGGCAGCACTGAAGAAGAGAAAGATGGAGAATTAGTTGTTTCAAAGATCTTCTATCAGAAACAACCCAGACAATGTGGTAATAATCCCAATATCATAGAGGACCCGTACGCAAAAATGTTGAATGTTGATGGAAGTGGCCACAACAACAATACATCAACACCTAAAACTACCACTATTGTGGATTGCTACAATGCTCCTTACGTAAACTATGATAATGTCCATTTGAGTTACAATAGGGAAAGCTCCAAACAAATAATTATTCCCAGCTCGGTTGTTGCAGCTGATGACTCTTACATTCGCTATGCAATGAATGCAAAGAGAGCAAGATTTGAAACTAACACTGGGAACAATTTCTAGGTAAATAGGGTTCTCCTTACTAATTTAATTTCAGTATTTATTATATGAGGAGTTAGGATGAAGAAATTATATAGTTGAACTAGAAAATTGAGAGCCAGGCATATATATATGTGTTTGGAGTACTGTAGTTGGGTTTAGGAACATGTACTATATATGTATTCGGAGTACTGTAGTTTGATTTTAACTTTATAGGGAACATGTAGTTTCCTAGAATGTGTTTATAGATATTACCATATATATATATAGACTAGTAGGATTTGTTAGAATATTTTTACCAATACACTGGTAAGGTTTTTTATTTCTAAAGTACGAGTTGTATATATAAAATATTAAATCTTAATGTTTGTCGACTATTATAGCACATCACTTCCAATATAAAAATATTAAAATTTTAATATTTGTGGGTCTTATTATTTTTATATATCATTTAGTTTTTCAAACCCAAGAGATGTTTCATGTTATATCATACATCTGAGTAACTTTGCTGGGAAGTTTATGCAAACCTTCTTTTTCTTTTAATGGGGATGGTGAAATAATGTCAAAGTCGTAGATTCGTTTTGTTCCATGAGTTTGTGATGAAAGACTTTTTACAAGTCTATCTTACCTTCAATTTAGTATCTTTATCTGTCTATCTTTATCTCTATACATTTATTTTTGGATTGAGTATCTTGACCTCAATTATCAATATATTCTTTTTTTATTCACAAAATAAATTATTTATTTTCTTATGTTATTAAATTTATATCGTAAAGATAAAATATTTCATACATGTGGTTTGTTTAAGTAATATATTGACTATTTTAAACTAATTACGAGTCACGTATACACTCTCAAAAAAAGGATATGCCAATTATACACAATTTCTACCCTATAAAGTATAGGAACATATTTTCATTGAGGGTAACGTATGCAATATTAAATAATCTAGAAAATACGAGGTACGATATGCCCTAGTTTTTTTTTAAAATGATTTTTGGACCAAATATTATTTAACTCTTTAAAGTGCGTTTGATACAAAAAAATCACATTCAAAATCATAATTCTAAAAATCGGCTAAAAATATACTTATCATAATTCATACTGAACATGTTTTTGTCAATAATAAACATTTTTTTTTGGGATGTTTATAAATATTTTTTTAATTATCAAAGAATTATTTATCTCATTTATTGTAAAAAAAATGTATTCCATGTAATTGTATTGAATGAACTAATAATATAAGAATGTCACATTTATATTTAAAAAAGATAGTGGAGTTTTTATAACATTGAAACTTCCCTTCCAATTAGAAAAGTTATCTAGAAAAACTAAAATTGTCAAGAAACAATACTCTTGAAAAGAATAAATCAGACATGAAAAATAAATATTTTAAGTTCAAATATTTGAAAACCTAAAGTTTTTTCTTGTATCAACTTTGTAGTATGAGTGAGATAAATATTACTTTTATGCAAGGTTGAGATGTAAAATAATTTTGCATGAATGACACACGTATAAATTTAATATTTTTCTTTTAAGATGTATTTATTTTACATTTAAAATATATTATTTATAACGACAACTAGGTAGACAATGTTATTACAATTATTTTATGCATTAAATTGTAGTTTATTTATTTTTTATCCACAAATGGTATACTTAAGAATTTGTTACGTTAATATGTTAATAGAGAAACATTATGCGCTAACTCATTGACTAAGGCCAATTACCAATAACTTACGCGACAAGATAAGATGTAGAATGTGAACTTTGAATAACAGAAATCGGAGAGTGCGTTAGCATCTTATTCCTTCTACGTTTTTTATATCAACAAAACTTATCCATTATACGTACTATATAGCGAGAAGAAAGGAAATTACAGAATTACGTACAAACAAAATAGCAAAAGAAGAAAAACATTCATCGAAGAAGTTTTCTTTTGCCTTATGTTTGAACGGGAAAGTATTAGAGGATAATTTATATTTGATAAAAATTAAAAATTATCATAAGGTATGTTATTTGTAAAATTAAAGGAAAATTAAAACTTTGTAAGAATAATATAACTATCCAAAATTTTATCACTTCAAATTTTACATAAAGATAATTTATAAATGTTCTATTTTAAATTTAAGTATTTTTTTATTTATTTTACATTAGTTAATTAAAATGTCGTTAACTCCTTTTAATAATAGAACTAAGTTCAATTTTTGTATGCGGATTTTTTTACCGATAATTGATAAGATAATGTGGCAACTTTCGATTTAATACTATAGCAACTTTAGATGTCCAAAAGTCGTGATTACGTGAAGTCGTCCTCCCACACTTTTTCAAAATTTTACAGAAATGTCGAGTGGGTGCATACGTTTTTACTTTTGAAGTCACATGACTTAGTCCAGACCCATAATGTATTTCAAACTTGTTTATTTTCGTAATTTGCATAAGAAGGAAAAATTTAGTAACAATATAACTAAGTTCAAATAAGGTCTAGGTGTCACTAGTTTGACATTTTCTCCGGATTGATATCGATAAAAAAATCTTTTACGTAAAATCAATTGTGATTATCATTTAACTGCCATCATTGATGTTACTTTTTTTTTTAAATAAGACAATATTATTTCTCAACATTATTGTTAAAAATCAATAAATATTATTGTTAATTAATATCATTAGGAATTAATCACAAAATAGATTAGTTATTATTTCTCAACTCATTAGTTATTATTGTTAAAATGAATAAATTATTTTTAATTAATATCATAAGGAATTAATCACAAAATAGATTAAATTACTTCTCATTCTCACTAATGTTAATGAGAAATTTTTTAACCAACACTATAAAAAGAAATGGCCAATGCCAATTAGTTTTGGTGTCTTTTACATGCGTTTTCACAGATAGAACGAAAAACCAACTACTGTAAATTATTTCATTCGACAAATCAAGCATACAACTGTTAGTAGAAAACATTTACCAAACTAAAAAAGGCCAATTTAAATTTATGGTTTGTAACTAATCTAACATCCACTGTTAGTGGTGCTGGCGTACAAAAAAACACAGAATAAAACTAAACAATATCTACTCATACAGCTAACTAGAACATTTAATTTAACAATGAGAGATCAGACCCTCGTACCTTTCGCCAACGTGTTGTCATTGTTAGCAAGCAAACTAAAATTCTCTGGTAGACATGCGAACCACCATGGCATAAGTTTATATGGCCCACAACTATGCTAGACGCCTAAACTGGTGTACGGACATATACGTGCTTCGTTGTAGTAACGAGTTCTTACAGAACTGCTATGACTTTTGAAGAACACATTTCTCGTACAGGGTAAGGATAGCTTTCTTGTTGGGATTCCTCAACTCAAGCAGCTGATCACCGTAGTTATGTTTTGTCAGCTCTTGTCTCAGCTTCTGGACAGTAAATTTCTTATAATCATCCACGTCAGTATGCTGACTATGGATGTCTTCATCACCCCCAATGGAACCATTATCTTCCGGACTTGTAAACTTAGGCGGAATAGATGTAGTCTTAGATCTCTTAGTCCCCTTTAAAATTCTAGGACTGGAATCCATGTCCTGAACAGATTCTGCACCCTCATCATCATCATCTACCCTCAAACGCTTTCCACGAGAGGCAGTTTTTAGTTCACTGTCCAGTATTGTTTCATTCAGTCGAAACTTGGTCAGTTCTTGATGCAGAGAATCAATTTTTACTTGTGCGGACTGTAACTGGAGAGAGAGAGAATCAGCCCTGCTAATTGCCTGAGCACATGCTCCACGTTCTGTTTCCAAGAGTTGATCAAGAATTTGTGTGCTATTTCGCCTATGTGTTCCATCTTTCTCCAACAGTGAATCTATATCCTTTTCTCTCTGTTCCACCTTTTCCTCTAGTGTTGAAACCCTAAGAAGTGCATCTCTCTCTGAAACCCCCACTCTTCGCAATTCATTTTCCAAATTACCTTTCTCCCTCTCCAAATTTTCAATTTTCCTCTCAGCTCTTTCTATAAGTGCGAGTCTCTCCATTGCAAGCCTTTGCATCTCGCTCTTCTCCTTCTGAGCCAAGGCAGCTTCGGCCCGAGCTTTGTCAGCTACTTCAGTAACCCTTACAGCTTCTTTTTCAGCATTTTGACATATTTCCTTGACTTCCTCAAATGTTTTGCACTCAGATTTGTACTTCTCCTTTAGATGGCTTATCTCCTGTTGCATTACCATCACATCCTTCTCATATGACAGTGCCCTGGCATTTTCAGCTTTCAATCTCTCAGTCAACTTAATAATTTCAAGTCTCAGTGGCGATATTTCTGTTTCATAGTTTTTTATTTTTGACTCTGCAGCCTGCACACATTTCTAGGGTCAGACATCGTACTTAGTCCCATAAGGTCAACATGTGTTCAATGGACAAAACAAAAGTCACTTACAAAAGTATCCAAATTGTATTCATGTTTCAAAAATGATTCTCTGTAGTACATTGTTGTTTACATTAAGTGCTACTCGGTTAAAATACTAACCGTGGCACAGAGTTCCAAAAACTATCAACTCTAAACAATCTTTTTGTTTTTCATTTTATTTTGCGTTAATAGGAATGTAAAAGGGAAGGTCGGACTGTTAAATAAATAATGTAATTCGTCAATAAACATACAAGATAAATGTTGTCTCAATAAGAGCATTTAAAGTTCCCCGTGGGGCATACGAAAATGATATGAAGGCGGATGTGAAAGGAAAATAGTTTATAGAACAGTTTTCTTGAATTAACTAAACAGGCATGAATCTTACCTTCAATTGCAACTTCAAAGTTGTTAAACACCGCTCCCCGTGCTCAATTTTAGCAGCTTTCTCCTTTAGTCTATCTTCCTGTATAAATCATGAAGGAGATATGAATAAGTTCATTCTCCATCCCATTCATCACATACAACATTAATAAGGTAATGTTTCACAGTGAACTTTATGCTATATAGCAATTCTAGGTAACCAGAGATTTGCAGAAATGAAGAGAACATCAGAGAGCTTAGCTTACCTTTTCAACCAAAGTGCAAGAAAACTCTTCTCTTAAAGCATCTTCCCTCAATTGTGTTTGCTTGTTTGTGTAATCCTGCACAGTTGCTGCCTTCTCTAGAGCAGCTTTTACTTCTGTAACAGCAATGTCATACTTCCGCTTCCACTCTGCAGCCTCCTCTTGAGCGGACAGAGATTGCTCCCGCGCTGCAGCCAACCTTGTTTCAGCAGCACTGCTATCCGACTTGAGAGCTGCTAATTCAGAACTAGCTTGGTCCTCCTCAGATTTCTGTCTTAATAAAACTTGTTCATATTTTCTTTTCCAGTCCATGGTTCCTTGCTTGGTAGAATCCAATGTTTTTGATAAGCTAGAATATCTCTCATCCAGAGAGCAACAGCTTGTCCGCAAATCAGTTATGCTATTCATATATTGATCGGTTAGTTCCTTCTTATCATTGATGGCATCCTCATAGCGTTTAATATACTCAGACTTTTCATTTTCACTGGTTTCCAGCCGCTTATAAAGCAAGGTCATCTTATCTTCAATCAGTCGACGGTTTAAATTGAGTGAACTCTTGTCAGATTCAACTTTATCTACTAGTCTCCTGGTCAGGTCCAGTACGGGGCCTTCGAAACTAGTGTGAACAACAAGTAAATTATTAAAAGTCAATTTTAAGGAACAATCTAAAAAAATCTCTGCAGACAAACCTTTGATGTAAGAAGACTGCAAGTTTTTGCCACTTCCCTGGAGCTTGAACTGATTTTTCATATTCACATAAAAGAGCATCAAAAACCTGCACAAGAGATAAATAATCAAGTCAATTTGACATTTCAATAAGGACACTATAAATGGTTCAAAAAAAGAAGATACACAATGTAAACAAGTTGTTTCTCATATTTCTCCTTTAGGATCTCCATATTACATAAAATGGATTGCCTTGAATTGCAATTACAAACCGTCAGGTGAGAGATTACATTTGCTCCGCATTATACTTCCAATTGAAGAGAAAAAGGGTAACCTTAAATGAATGAACACATCATCTACAGCTAAATATTTGTTTTCCTTTTATGAAAAAAGCTGATAGGCCAAAAGAATGAATACGTCACTTGATAACTGTTTCTGTTTTCATGAGGACAGCAGAAGCAATGAAGTATTTAACTTAAAATACGAAAGACCATTCACATCAAGAAATCTAAAAGATGTGTACATGAAAACATTTTACGCAGGTTGACAACAATTTTGAACCATACGGATTTAGACCCTCTATAGCGAGGGTGAGTGCACCTAAGAGAGAAGTGGAGAATAGTGCAGAGTTACAGCCAATGATTCGAAAATCTAAGAAATTAACTACTTCATGACTTCTTATATATCTACATGAATCTTATAATAATCTAAGCCATTGATTTTGCACATTCACTGCAAAGTGAACCACTCAATTTGGACAAGACAAAAACCAAGCATATAAAAATGCATCCTGTAAAGCAAATATTATGGGAAATGCAATTTTACAAAGTATCGTCATATGTGTGTTTCTTTCTATCTGGGGGACACATCGGTGGTGCAAAGGATGCGCTAATTTTATAACCATGTCACAAATAAGTTCATAATCAACAGTGTGATCAAAGCAGTGGCAGTACCACCAAAACGTTATTGGCTAAACCTCAACAGATATCATATAGAAGAAGGAAGGGTTGAACATTTGAAATTGCACAATAATAACTGTTGCACTTACCAAATTAGCGTAGGTATATTGTGACTTGGGAAGTAGAGTTAGAATTAATTATTCTTATTTTGTAAATTGCATTGTGTATTTACGAGTTTGTAATCATCATGTTACTATAAATCTCCTGAGGTAGAGTTCACTTTCACTCAAGTTTTTCATTCGGTCTAGAAAAATTGCCTCCTTCAATCTCAAGTCTGGAGAAATTTAGTGGTGGCTTAAAAATTGTTTCAAAATGTCCTAAGCACAGTCAAATACAGAAGAAAATAGCAGTACAGCCCTATGTAAAGTTGGTTTTATCTGCTATCCTGTAATATAATTAATAAAAGTTGTGCTTCCAATATGTTTTCACAAACAATTGATACAAATCATGTTTAGTTTACCTTGCTTTAGAGAAATAATAAATTTTGTTCCAGCTTCACAGGAGAGCTTTTGAAAGAAAATGTGAATATTTCTCCACAAAAATCAAATCCGAACATGCTATGAGTATAGTTGAAAGAAAACCTGCTTATCTGTTCACAAGACTTCTAACTTGCTAAAAGTATGTTTCATGTTTCAACCCCTTATCGGTGGCTTATAAGTAACCGTTGTACACCAACAAAGTCTTTCAAACCAAAAAAATAACCTCATCTAGAAATCAGAAACAAATATCCTAATTCATATATATAGCACATTTAAGTCATTCAGAAAGCAACAGAAAGGTGAGGTGGAAGAAACTCCCAGAAGAAATAAATTTTATATAATCACTATCCCACCTTCTCAAAGCCATCATGCAGAGATACAGCCTAAATATCTTCAACAATGCTCATAAGATATCTCCAAATTAAAACCAAAAAAAAAAATCACTAAACAAGAACCAACAAACAGAGCACTAAAACTAGATTAAAAAATATTTGCATTTAGCTAAACAAGAATTACCTTTGCAACATTATCTATCTTTGCATCCGATGAATTACAAGCTGCCCTCAGCCTCTTTTCCATAGACTGAATGGCATTAGAACATTGTAGATCAGCTTCTATATATGCATTCCGTTTATAATCCTGCTCGAAGCCAATAAATTAGAAGCACAACATACAATATTAGCCCACAACCCAAACAGGGAAAAAGCAAGCCCGTTGCAAATAAATAGTGTAAGAATTTTAGTCATGTTAGATTAGTCAAAGATCAAAAGGCAGAATTCAGTTTTTAAAATGTGAACACAGGCAGTATCATAGGGTGCTTGTCAAGCACCATATGATGCTTGCCAATAAGAAAGAAGAAAATAAGTCTAAGTATCTGTCACAGACCCACAAGGGAGGTCAAATCTAATTTGATTGAGTGATACATTGACAGAAAAGGAGAGAATTTTCTTACCAAGGGATTAAAATAGAAACATAGACTAATAATGAAAGGGATTATATAGCAAAAAAAAAAAAAATTAGCCACCTTATATGAAATATTCTATTTGGAACAGAAACCGCACAACGGATACTATGCAACACCATGCATATTTATTTCAAGGTTCTAATTGCAAACTAGAATAAACCCTGCCAGGATTCCAATAAATCCTTTGAAATTAATCCAACAATGAGCAGCTGCAGCACACTAGAGTTTTGCAAGTAGATGTGAACAAGTGGCTTTTGAGTTTAAGTAAATAAAACCTCTCTAAATTATACAAGCTGGTTTATTCTCTCAACAAAAGTAGAGAGTAGAAATCAAATATCCTGATTTCTGTTTACACATAATATGCTGGCAACAGAAAACAACTGATTCTGTTTAGCATTATAAGTAAATGATAACAGGCCTGCGCACTCCTTTATAATGGGAAAAAAATTTGTACCCAACTTAATAAGATTCAAGACAGAAGAATTAAAGATGAGACTAATTAGCTGTAGTTACAGAAGTAGCTGGGTGGTTGGAGTTGTAGGGACAAGGGATTAGCATATATAAACAGTTAGAGATTGTAGAGGAGGCTTCACCCAGAGAAATATGCACATCAGGAACTGGTGTCTCAGTTATAAAAAGGAAAGCCTTTGAAAGTGGCAGACCTTTGGAGAGTTATCTCCTTTTTCTGTTTGTCATTCAATCTACATGGAAATGTTCTTTCAATTTTCACTATTTTCTGTTCCAGTATTCCTTTCCTTGAAATAATAAAATTGTTTTCAGTAAACAACAATTGACCTGGCTGCATACTCTTACCCAGGAAGAGATGGAACAAAGATGCGTTAGATAGCTCAGTGGAGTTTCTGAGAAAGACAACCAAGAAGAATAGTGTAGTTATGCTATATGGACTCAAATGAGGTAAAATACAAAAGAACGAGGACAGTATTGAAGGACTTCAGCAATCACAGAATGAATGAATGAATGAATGAATGAATAAAGAAAACATTAAAATTGAAAGGGAGGACATCTGCGCAGCTCCATGGGATTATCCAAACTTATACAAATACAAGCATCACTGGCCCCAGTCAGGAGTACCTTCATATCAACACACAATTCAGACAGGGGTGTAGAAGGACAAAGAACATCAAATTTGTCAGCAAAAAAGTCCACCACTAGACTAGCACATTCCCACGAGAAACACAGGAGCTCAAAAGCTTCATTATCAAGAAGTATGATAGCTACAATCTTGGTAATAGTAGAAGATGAACAGGCAGATGATAACAACGGGATTATCAAAACTCAATTTGCAAAAACATTATGTAAGATGGACATAAAAAGTTCTCAAACAGGGTGGAATACAAATTTCAACCCTTAGTACAAAAGATGGTAGAAGAATAAAAGACAGATGAGCCAAAGGAATTGCAGTAGCCAGAAAAGAATAGACACATCGTTAAGAGTAGCTACAAAATTGATTGTGGTTAGCATTGTGAGGATATGGAGTTAGCTCAAATAATAGACAGATTAGAAGAGGTTTTATTTTGAATTGTTAACATCTAAGGGAACTAAGTAGCAGCTCAATTATAAAAGGCCAAACTATTTGAAAGGGAAACCCTTGGAAGGTGAATTCTCCTTTTTTCTTAGTCATTCACTGTATATTACATAATGATTTTTCTTCACAATTCTGTTTTCTTTTCTCTCTGTCCAGAATTAATTCAGACTAAATTGTCGGCTTTGTAACATACCTGAGTCAAAAAAAAAAGTTTCATGTCTCCTTTCATAAGAAAATAACTTTTCCCAAATAAAGTTTAATCAGCTAATTGCAGTCAAATAATTTCGAATATTCCATACCTCAAACTCCTTTTTGAAAAATCTATGCAGCATGCCTTCATATTTT
>Ga0099822_1010010_pt1 | contig 11828 bp, 5 predicted proteins | sample CowpeawhiteBW_FD_76839 | JGI IMG/M metagenome (GOLD analysis project Ga0099822, IMG submission 76839) | Root nodule microbial communities of legume samples collected from California USA - Cow pea white BW | ecosystem: Host-associated > Plants > Roots > Nodule | place: USA: California | collected... | reverse complement strand
TATATATATATATACATATATATATATATATATGTATATATATATATATATATATGTTTAATTGTTAGCTCACCTTATCTGCTTGTGTTTGGCGATGATCGTGTACGCAATACACGGGAGAAAATGATGTTGCAGGTGGATCTGGTGAGGCGTAGAGCCGGAGCGGGACTAGTTTAAAAGAAAAGAGTTTTCAGAGTTTTATGTTTTTAAATAAATTGTAACATTTTGTATTACTAGACTTTGATAATTGTAATAGAGTTTATAATTATGGTTTTAAAGTTTATTTTATGATGAATTAAAGTTTTAAATTTCTCGCATTTTTGGAAAATGAACTTAAATAAATTAGGTATTATTATGCTTCTTTTTCTTATTTAAAATCCGTAATATCCGGACGGGATTTTACATGCCTCCATATCTTCTTTAGTTCCACAGTTGTTCAACACACTCCGCCCATTTTATACGTCCACAATAGAGGGTCAAAACTTGGTTTCCAAGACAACACAACAAAATTCCATGCAAAAAAAAAAATCCTTATGGGTTGTTATATTTCGAGGACAAATATTCAAACCCGATGATACAGATCTTCACATGCTCTTATTATCTAAGTTCTACTCAACCTTCATCGATGATCAATTTGGGACCAAACCAACAGTCGCTCGTTTAGCTGCCTCATTCTTTCCGCCTGGCTTATACTTTGACACCAAAAGGTTTGTTCAATCTTGTTCCATCTGTCAACAAAGAAAATATATGTAGTTCTATCTCACCTTTAACAAACATAACTTTTTTATAAATACTTTCTCATCTACCTATTGTTCATCTTTCTTCTTTCCTTAAACCCTTAAACCTTTAGAATTAAGAAAGAAAAATTATCTCTGATATAGTCATGAGTATGCACCATCATCACTTTATCAAAACATTATATGTTCTTAATATATCCAATTTGATAAACAATCTCTACAATCTAAACTTAAACTCTTAAACTTGCAAGACACGACAAACCCACAACCCTTAGGTCATCCTAAGAACGAACTACTCTCATACCATTAATGTAACATCTCATTTTAGTAGTATAAAACTAATAAAATAAGACATTTCATAATAATATTCAAAATAGGAAATCCACAATCTAGAGAATTTTTATTACAGTTATCCCAAGGTATAATCATAGCAACATGAGATACATAGATATTGTTTCAAGGAAACTATGGTACAACAAGAAAATGTATAGTCTTTCTCAAGATTTTAGGAACAAATGAAAAATAACCTAACAATAAGACGAAAGCAACACATATCCCTCATGAGATAGATTAACTCATGTTTCTTTATCTGCTCACAACAGTAAAGGTGATCATTGCTAAAGAAGAAAACAAGCAAAACAGAAACATAGTAGAAGTGTAAGAGCTAATATGTAAAAGAGTCACTCTAACATCAATAAATCATAATATATATATATATATATATATATATATATATACATACATATATATACACAAATTTAAAGCATGGATATATATACAATGAATATATATATATATATATATATATATATGCACACAAACAGATGACTCTAAACTCAATTTTCATCCCTTGACATCGAAATTCACTAGAGGCATGCACTTGTGGTGGTCTTTATGCTCTGCAGAGCCATAGCCAAAGGGGTTATCACCCTACCACACAAAAGGTTAATACCCTTTGTGCCTAAAGCCAAACAAGCCCGATAACTAGAACCTCTTACAACTCTCACCACATAACTGATTATAATGTACACGAGTGTGAAAGGTTCTTAAAGTCCAGGATACCCCCCCCCCCTTACTGAATCCATGCATCAATGCATTACACTAAAGAAACGCCGCCATAAAATCTCCCCACGAGATCCCTAGAGTTACACCAAATACTTATAATGCTCATGCATCATTATACACATGCATATTCATCAACAAACCTATCAAACATTCCCTAAACAACACTTACACATAAATTATATTAACTATTAAAGTCGTGAAAATGGATATATCTATCAACAAAACCACTAAGCACCACTTAAAGAGAATATAGAACTAACAACGAAACTACCGCTCAACGACACTTACAGTGCTCAACGCAAGACCTCTTGGAAAAAGCGGTCCCAACAACACTTGTGGCGTTCAATGCTCTATAGCTAAAATTTTCTAGACTTGAAATACGAAGTTGGCGCTCAATAGTACCCTATTGTCGCTCCACACCATAGCATTCACAAAAATTGGCGCTCAGCGACATAATCTGGCACTCAACATCCTAGAGCAAAAATGCTCTCAGACCTATAGTACGAAGCTAACGCTCAGCGCTAGTCTACTACTGCATAGCACCGTATTAGCAAACCAAAAAATTCATGTTATGATTAAGTAATTGAGAACTATTTAATTGATCAACTTGGTACTCCTCTTTTAGTACCTTGGGTCAAAAATAGTTTTACATACAATAGAATTTGTACCAAATTGCTCAATTTCTAGACTTCACATTCTCATTCACAACCAAAAGCAATCACAACACTCAAAACATATAGATGTCGCCTAAACCATACAAGAACATATCAACAAATACGTCAGACTAGATTTATCAAAAATAGACAATTTCATCCTCAAGTTTTAAAGCAACAATATGCAATTCATCAAATTTGACGAAAATCACACAACATTGAGACAACTCAGCCTGCTCTAATAATATCAACCATTTTCAAACTTACAAGATGCTTTATCTATACCTAAAAACAACACAAACACTATCAGGGCATATTATTAAAACCACTGATTAGTAGAGAATCAATATTGCTGACTTAAACAACACATAGAACCAAAAGAAGGATGCATAGACAAAACAAATTGGATCGATAGAAAAGGGTAAAAAACTAACTTACAGGAACGAAGAAACTAATCGATTCAAGATGAAAAGTTTGCCATGAGGATCCATCCTATGATCTCGATTCTTCAATCAAACGAGCAAAGAGGAAGAACTATTAGAGAGAAGTCACAGAACTTTAGAGAAATAGTTTCTAAAAGAAAAATAATGTGTTTTAAAATTTTAAAACTCATTTATAACAAAATTATTTATGCTAAAACATTTTAATATTAAAATAATTGAATCACATTCTTTTTGAATCATTGTTAACTCTAAAATGTCAAGACAAAATATTGGATTCTATCGAAAAAGGGCATCCTTCTTTTGTTGAACTAAGTATAAAAGGTTTGGTTAGATATTTTTTAAAAATGGACTTAGTAAAATCCCATATTTCATATATAAGAAAAAGGAAATATCCGCTCAGTTTAAGATTTATCTTAAATAATGAGTCGGACTGGACCAACATCAATCCATTTTTTTTATAGATCCGAGAGAAAAAGTTCAACAATCACTTAGTCAAAATCATGGAATTATTCATATGTTGTTGAATAGAAATGAGAAATGCCGATCTTTAATAATCGAAATGTTTTACATCGGAAAGTTTTTATTCTTATTAAAAATGTTTGTTGAATGTTTAGGACCCAACCGGCTAAATTTGTACTTCAATCTTCCCCATTATATATCATTCCATGTTGTGAAATTAGGGCAATGAATGAAGAAAAGAAAAATATGTTTTTTTTTTTATGTTGTGAGTATGATTCCACTTAGAGTAACAGTAGCCGCAGCCTAATATATACCGTGAGTTTTAATATAAAATAATATTTTATTAATCTATAATAATATATAAAGAGGATTCCTCTTTTTGTGTCCACTTTTCAAAATAATAAAGGGTATTCCTCTTTTTATGTCCACTTTTCAAAATACCGATTTTACCCCTTTAAATATAATAATTTATTAAATTTTTAAAAATTGACCGTTACTTTTACAAACTGTTTATAAAATCATATGTTTCTATTTCTCTCTTTTTCTTTATTTATCAATGGTTAGTCTTTTGTTCTAATATATTTCACTTTATTTTTAATAAATATAATTTTAATATATATATATATATATATATAAATTTAATAACATTATAATATTATCACTTATTAATATAATATCACGCATATTTTAAAAATTATACACACAGGCGCGATAGCGCCTGTGTTACGCTAGTAGTCAATAATAGCGATAGAATCACAACACTCATTTAGTTAAAAAAAAAAAACTATACACATAAAATTAATATTTTACAAATATAAGTACACTCAAATTATAAAGGAAGACATAGATTTAGCTAAAAATACTCAGCAAATATCATAAAAGCTAATAAAGATAGATTTGAAACATTTAAATTAGTATCTTTCAAATTTAAGTATTTCTCATCTTTCATGAAAGACGAGAACGGGAGACTGTATTCTTAGATATTTTGAAAACACAATGTTTTTATAGGTTCTGACGTTTTTAGATTTATTAGACTTTGACCCCAACTTTCATATCATATCTCGTTCCGTTCTTGCTCTCTCTTTTCCCAGGGCTCACCTTGGGCACTAGAGTCCATAATGTACATAGCAAAGGCAATATATTCTATATCTATGTATATAAATTTAGTTCGCATAAAACATGCGTCTTCCAACTACAAAGAAGTAATTCATTTCTAAAATTAATAGATTCTAAACAAAGATAAATGTTGGCTAAGTTGCCAACATCATGTGTTCGTGATCAAGGGTATAGATAAGGCACAGACAAATCAAGCGACCAGATATGTCTAATTAGAATTACAATTTTTCAAAACCAAATTTACAGATTAACCTGTCTCTCCAAAAATAAAAGGTAACAGCAGTTTGGTTTATCGTCATGTTATTTCTAGTTTGCTTTTAGAACCACATATACACTCAGGATATGGATTTTCATAAAAGGACTCTTCAGTCTTAAATCGTGCACGGCCTTTGACTCCTGGTGGAGAACCATGCCTTTTCCTTGGAGCTCCTTGCCTACGTGTATAACATTGCAAAATATATAAATTCTTTTATTTTTATTACAGAGAAAATGAAATCAACTAAGGTTGCAAGGGAAAGAACTAGTAAAGCATGTTAGAGGAAGTAAGAATAATTAGATATTAAAAGGACAAAAGGAAATATACTTCAAAAATAAAAGAAAAATGCAGTCTGTAACCAATTTTAACTTCTAATCATCATGTTATCTTGGTAAGTGGATAATAAGGTCATAGAGGCGCCAAATGGAGAGGAATCTAAAGAATGGTATGCAAGAATGATACCTGTTCTTGTGCATCCGCTGAACCATTTGCGACAGTTCCGTTCCTTCTTCAAGCACTCCAGTTTCCACCATATCAAAAATTCCAACCAGAACTTTCCTGAAGATCAAATGAACAAGAAAATAGGAAGGGGTAAAAATGACAAATAGAAAAGTATAAATTCAAGTATTTTTCTACATAAGTGAAATCCAGAATGAGATATTAGATCATTAAAACTTCGATGGCACAACAAACATCATCGTTAAGCATGGTGCACATGCATCGCACTAGCCTGATACAAACTAACATGCATCAAATGACAGTGTAAGAAACAAACAGAGACAATAACAATGACCAAGCCTTTTCTCACTAAGGGACTAGCCACCTCAATCAAATGATGCCATAATATTCTATGATGAATCATTCTATATGCTACTAACTAACATCTAAATCTTGTTGATGGTTTTCCTTATAATTTTCTTGGTTGTCTAAACCAAATGGGATACCCCCTCTCTGATCTACTACATTTAGTGTAGCTTCAATGGGTTTTCTTACACATGTAATTTTTTTTACAACAAATACTATCCAGCGTTCTCTGCATTGCACCCATTCCCAATTCCATTTTGTCTAGTATCTCCACTCATCCAATGCAAACAGATGTAAATAGCAGAAAAAAGAAAGAAAAACAAGAATGGACACCTACAGGTGGTTGAAATGTATCAACAGGCCACATAATTATAGTTCCATGGATTCATTACCTGTCTGGATTGATTGTCTTGCGGTGACCTAAGAATCTACGGTGTCCCTCCACTGCTCTTGCCATATTTCCCGAATATGACGGAACAAATACATCACTCTCTACACATATTATGTAATCAAGTGCAGCAGTTTGGGAAGCATGATTAGTGAAATCTTTCAGCTCTTCAGGAGTTGCAAGGGATTCCTGGTACCATTAACCACAAATTAACCAAGGCATCATTACACCTCACTCGCACATTATGTGGTGTTGGATTACTTGTTAACACAGAAAAACAATGACTTACAAACCTTAAAGATTAGATTAGGGAAGCGGGATGAGAGCTCCGAAAGATGAGTGTTACCACCATAGATCTCTCCAGCTGCTATGTATATTGGTGTGGATGGTGGGTATCCAAGAGCGTGAAGAAAAATGCCCACCTCCTTTGGAGTAAGTGGACAAAATCCTCCAATTCTCTGTTCTGTAGAATTTATCTCTTTTACTTTCCAGTAATTTGTATTCTCCCTAGAAAAATTGAAACAGTTTTTTAAAAGAATTAGTACAATGATTACTTATTCTAGGGTTATACAAAAAAAAATACATTTTTTTCTCAACACAAAGCAGCTGATACATAGTAACTATTCTCTCTACCTCAAAATTCTAAGCTCTTCAGATTCTGCATCTGTCAGACCATAAGAGCAACCGGTAAAAGACAGCATATCTTTCTCATATCTCAGATGGAGAGCAATATATCTTCCTCCTTGTGATCTCAGCCGATCCACCAACCTCTGTTTTGTAACCGTCATGTATGCTCAGAACCTAATTTAACAGGAAGCCCCATGTAGACATCTTAAATGCATCAAAAGTGAAAAGGACATCTCAAACCTGGGACCATATGCATCATTTTCTAGCATGATTTACAAAAATACTGGACTTCAATCGTCAAATTGTTTAACCTAACAACTAATTGACATTCAAAATACTTAAAAACTTCAATTTTATATTCCAATACTTCTAATACTATATTACTAAAACTGTCTACTGATGAGACCGCTATATCAGCCAGCCCTATCCTAAACTAACAATATTTAATTAGTCATGATTCTCTCTCTGCCAGCAAATCCACTAAAATAAAAAATTTCCCTTTGTCCACTGTTACGCACCAGATTTGTAATATTTTTTATAAATATGAAACCAATAATAGACCGAAGAATGCTGTCTTTCCTTCACATTTTAAAGTCCGCCCATTTTGCCTTCAAAATTTCAGATATTTAGGCACAAATTAAAGAAAAACTCATTTCATTTCAATTTGTATCCTTTCAAATGCATTCTTTTCTACGTTCTCTCTGAATTGCTTGTTTTAATAAAGAAAAAAAAAATCAAAAACGGAGATTGAATCAGTGATTACATAATCATTTCATCAGTTACTAAATGCAACATGACGTACACATAATGTTTTTGCAAAATGTTTAGGATGCTAACTACTCCACTAAAAAGAAGCCAAACCTTTCCTAAATTCTCTATTGGAGGAGAAAATCGAAGCGCCTGATACATTGCACGGCATCTCAACCTCTGTATGTCAAGAGGAAGATCATTGTTTGCAAGTCGAGAATCTGATTTTGCAACATGTATCACCTGGAAGATCAAATCATTATTTGTTCAATACATTTTTTATTATAAACAAGGTCCACAGACAAAAAGTGAATTGTAATGATCATGGAACAATTAAAAATATGAGATCACTTCCAGATCACGAACACAAATTAGAAATCCCCTTCACTGAGAAGAGGCATTGAGTTTGTACACCCCACCACAAATGTCAGAAAGAAATCTAATGTCGTTGTCAATGCCTGAAACAGACATGTTTCAGAAAATACTAAAGGATGATCATTCTATATTCTTCAAATACTATTGAACTGCCCGGTAAAATATGTATCACAGCATTTCTTTGACTTTTTCTTAATATGTAACACTAAAATTTGCTTGGTTATAACTATAAATTCTTGTAAGAACTTTTCATTTTTCTACTTCTCTAGTAGTTAACGGCATTGAATACTTCTAGAATATAACAATCCCTGAGAACTATGCCTACTACATTTTCCAATTACAACTAATTTTCACAGGTTATAATTTGAGAATTAGATCTAAACAAAAATAAATCCGTGTAAGCCGATTAGAGAGTTATACAATGAAGCCACTCCAGAAAATGAGAACCACAAGAAGTTGAAGTCATATAGGAGTAGCCTGAGTACCTGATAGTCACTCCACAACCTTGTCATATCTGTATAGTAACCGAACCCAGCCCAGGAAGTAAAGTGTTTCCTGGCCCGGGGGATACCTTCCAAGCTTTTGGGAAGCTCACTAACAATCCTGATATCATCTTTCAGGGATTGAATGAAATGAAGCTCGTCAAATATATCTGAAAATACACTGTGCACACACCCAATGAGAAGATAAAGTTGGAAAACAATACAACACATATCTTAGAACAGCGTGTACCAAGAGATACCTTGAGTCTTTCCAGAATGAACGTTTATCCAATTGAGGAACAACTAAAGTTGCATTCATCATATGTGCCACAGCCACCATGTCTGATATCTATAGAAAAACTAGGTGCCATCAGTACAAACTGAAACCCTTGTACATAAAAGACAAAAACAAAACTTGAACTGCATTTCACCATAACAACGCATCATATTTAACAAATACAATGAACTGCTGAAGTATTGCGGGAATGGGAAAAAAAAGGTCAAAATGTTGTCAATTGTCAAAAGGAAAAGAATAATGAACAAAGACAACAAATAGACACTAAATTCCAGCCTCTGATACAAAAAAGGAACTAAAAAACCTAGACAGATACAAGAAAGCTAAAATAGTAACTCTTGGGTACTAAATTTGGAAACTGTAATTGAATCTAAATATTTGCTACACATGCGGTTACAAACATAAGGGCATGACTAATCTATTATACAGGAGTTACAAGAGAGTGCAAGAGAGGAAAAAGTGACTTACACCGGTTCGCATTTGATTTAGTCCCCCGTTACTTTTCACAGTTAGATAGCGATCAAATCCTTTGGCAGCTGACAAAGTAAAAATGTGGAAACATATTTTAGAGAAAGGGAGAGACAAAAATGCAAAATACAATAACAACACTGCTCTGGTTACCAAACATCCAACTATAGATAGAAGTGGCTGAAAAAAAAAACTTAACTGAAACAAATAGAACCAAGTGAAAGAAAAAACTAAACAAAAAGCTATTACAAGAACTTATGTCAGCATCTCAAACCTTTATATTTAGTAGTCCGCTCAACACACTGGTGTAAGCCATGATTAAACGGAGAATCCCAAAGTTGCTTCTTATCGTGCACATGTAACTCTGGCACCTGCAGCGATTTCAAACAAATGCAGCAGTCATTGAGTATGAAAAGGGAGGTAAAAGAAAAGTGAAGAGCCTGAACTGACGGAGTGCTAGCTAATATAGCTAGAACCAACAAAACTTGCAGATACCATCACAAAAATAAAAATCGATACTCTTAAATATGAAAGCAAACAACCACTTTGCGCACACAAATTAGTACCTGCAATGGCTTTCTTAGAGAGAAAAATAGACATGTGTGAAGAAAAATAAATGACTAGCACACATGCAGCTGCCTATCAATTATCAAAATTGTTAAATTCCTCAACTTCAAGAACTAGCCTCCCTTCACGGATTTTTTTTTTTTTTCGTTTGTTGGATGTAGAAATTCACTTAAGACAATTTGACAGAACCAGCTCAATTAACACAAATCGGTATCCGATTTGGATCTCTAATAACAGTAACGTAAATCAGATGAAAGCATCGAAGAAGATTGAGGAAATCCAGGAATTCCTTCCAGATCCTTAAATCACATTGAATTTAATTGAATTGAAAAACGATGGAGAGAATAAACAAGGGAATAGCAGAGTACCTGATGAGAATTAGATTGTCGAGAAATGAAAGGGCGTCGTGGATCTTGATCAAGACTAATGTTCCTCACGTAGAACAAGAAGACGATAATGGAGAAAGCAAATATGAAGATGGTATAGAAAGTGATGACGCTTGGGGATAGCTTTCTGGCATGGAATCTACCCGTCAAGAGGCCGCCAGAGCCATACGAGCCTCTGCTTACCATCTCTGCCCTAACCTCTCTCTTCCTTACCCAAACATCTGCATGAATTAAGTCTGACAGGGTTGTTACTGTCCAGGAAAATACAGCGAACAAAAACTATACCGTGCTTCAAAGTGCACAACGATCACTGATCATCGATGGCGAGTTTTTTTCCAGTAATATGCACGGTAAATATTTGTGACTTTTTAGGTTTAGTTTTATAAATGAATAATGGCATTTTGATTTTTTTTTTACTCATTTTTAATTTATTATTCTAATTAGATCACGTGCACACACGCATTATCGCACTTGTGTATATATATTTTTTAAATATTATGAATGATACTATTTTAATAGATGATAATAGTGTAATATTATTAAGTTAATATATAAAATAAATTTATATTTATTAAAAATAAAGTGAAATAAAATGATACTATGAATGATAATATCGCGCTATGAATGATAATATGTTAGTAGATGATAATAGTGTAATTTTATTAAGTTAATACATAAAATAAATTTATATTTATTAAAAGTAAAATGAAATGAATAGAGAAATTAATTGTTGATGAATAAAAAAAAATAAACAGTTTTATAAAAAATAAGTAAAAAGAATCATTAATTTTAAAAAATTAATAAATAATTATATTGTAAAGGGTAGACTTGATATTATGAAAGTGGACACAAAAGAGATAATCCTCTTTATATATTGTTATAGAAGATTATCACATTATATTATTATAAAAAATTAAAAAATACTTAGATAATAAATTAAAAATAAATAAAATATTATGAATTAAAATATTATTATTTTTTAGAAATTTTTCTTACACGAAGTCCCAAATACACCATCCCCGTAACATCCAATATATTACGAATTTGTGAAGAAGGATGTTAGGGCTAAAAAAATTTACGATCTCTGATTGCATATTCCATACTTTTAAAAAAAATTAACAATAACAATTAGGTTTAATTAATCGTATAGTACCCACTTTGGAGCTAGTGTGTCAAATAGGTATCCCGTTTTAAAAAAATGTCAATTGCATCTCAACTTTTGAAAAATATTGCTTCAATTAGGTCTTTTCAGACAGAGTTGACTAACGCCGTTAGTCAACGTGCCACGTGTCAATCTGTGGTTTTTTTTTTTTTTAAATTATTTTTTTTTTAATTTTTTTTTAATTTTTTTAAAATAAATAAATAAAAATGCCACGTGTCAAGTCCCTGTGTGTGACACGTGGCATTGTCAGTGCCACGTGGCATTGTAATGCCACGTGTCAGTGTCACTATCACAGATGTCATTGTGATGATTTCGATTTAGTTCCCATATATGTCTTTTTGGTTCAATTTAGTACATAAGTATGTGTATCTGATTCAATGTTGTACCAATTTTTTTTTAATAATTAAAATATTTTTGTAATCCATTTTTTATATGATTAAAATTAATTAAGTATAAATATATTTACAAAATTACGTACTAATATTTATAATGTTTCTCTCAATTTCAGACCAAATTTATTATTTGTATAAATGTTATAATAATATTTTTTATTAAAAACGACTTTTTAACATATTACTTTGTTAATTACTTTTTTATTAAGTACTCATGTTTTGTTAATTTTTTTTTTCAAAATAGAACAATATTGTCTCTTACTAATTTTAAATCTAAGATTTTTATTGGTATGAATGTTATACTAATTTTTTTTATTAAAAGTGACTTAATAAAATGACTTTTACCACTAAATTTTAATATAAATATCAAATACTTAATTTTTGTAAAACTTTTATACTTAATTAC
>Ga0099822_1010008_pt1 | contig 11831 bp, 8 predicted proteins | sample CowpeawhiteBW_FD_76839 | JGI IMG/M metagenome (GOLD analysis project Ga0099822, IMG submission 76839) | Root nodule microbial communities of legume samples collected from California USA - Cow pea white BW | ecosystem: Host-associated > Plants > Roots > Nodule | place: USA: California | collected... | reverse complement strand
ACTTTTATATTACCTTATTTAAATTAAATTCCTCTCTCTTTTTTTTTTTTTTTATTATTAATTTTAATTTAATAATATCCAAAATTTTACTTTTTTTTTTTTTTTTTCCGTTAACAACTAATCTTCCAATTTTTTTTTCTCTGTGGGAACGAGTGCCAAAGATCGCCTTTGATATACACGTGTCATTTTCTCGGTCCACCAATATTCAATCCTAATTTTTCCATTTTTCTTTCTTGATCCTCCTCTTTATTTATTGCAATGAGAAAACCAACAAAACCCAAAGAAAAAAGAAACGAAAAATCAAGAACTCCAACAAGGAAGAAGTAGAGCAAAATGAAGAGTGCGATTTGCGGGAGAATTCTCTCTCCCAACCATGTCTTCAAACCAGGTTCATCTTCTTTCTTCTCTCTGATTTCGATTTCCTTGGCACTTCGACCCTGTGGTTTCTTCAACTTTCTGATGTGTATTGTTTTCTTTCTTTCCAAAATATTTTGAGTGTTCTTGAGTTTCTGTTGCTCAAGGGAATTGGGGTTTGGTTATTATTTTGTGGGATTTTCATTTTCTTCTTTTCCTTACAAAAGAAACATCTTTTTGCTTGTTGAATATGTTCGCTAGTGTGAATGTTTTAGTAATTGGAAGTAGTTCTGAAGCTGGAATTCTTTGATAAAGGGATAGAGTTCAATCTTTGGGAATTGGGTTTAGCATAGCGTGATTGATTTTCATACCTGTTCTTCCCTTGCTAGAATTACGATTGTGCTTACTTTATCCAAGACTCTTGGTTAAACAGAGTAAAAACTTCTGTGCAAGATTGGTTTTGACTTCCCCTGATGCACTGAACGTGACCCGTGTGATTGTCTTAACAGTTGCACCTGCTAGAGTGGAAATTATCATTGCTTCTCTTTATTGTACTGAGGGAACTAAAATGTAGTCCCAGATGAGTGTGTTCCTATGTAGTCTAAAAAATTAGGAATATCTATGAAAAGAAAATTGATGTGTAATCATCAAGTTGATGTTATTCTCATAAGTGCGAGTGCCTTAGGTTGAGGTTTCACTTAGATAAACTCTTCCAAGCAAAAGAGTAATGTTATTGTTATGGTTCACGTAAATTGATTGACATTGGGGTTTCGTAATTTTCTTTTTTGGGTATGATGTTTTTATCCTTACATTTGCAATGATGAAGTAATGGACAGTAATGGCGTTTTTTTGTGATAGATCTTGTGGATGATTGTTCAATCTTTATGTTTAATATTTTACTGTTGCGTGCTTCTTTTTTATAGAACAGAGGAATGACTATAACACCCTTAGGTGGTTTGTTCACCTTTATAAAGCTCAATTATTCAGCCAGGTTATGATTATATGAAGGATTAGTGACAATGTTATCCAGTAGGACTAAAGATTTGTAACCTTGTGTTTTTGTCAATCGCAACTTGGAAGAAGAACATATCATTAGAAGATAGTAAACATCATTACTTAAATTTGAGTCTTGGACATGTGAGTTCAAAGAGAAAGTGACATTGATCAAATAGTGGATTAGGTAGGGATTGAATTCTTTGAAAATTATGTAATGTTATTGAACTAGCCCTGCTTATTCAACACTGGTGTTATCATGTTTGGTTTCAATTTTCTCCCTCCCATCTAATATGTATTGATCATTGTCTAAGGGAAAAATAAAAACACCCTCACTAAATATTAGTAGTAGTCACCATGAACTACTTTTAGTGACTAACATCATTTTGTTTGTTAGTTTAACAAATTTTGTTTATCATGCAATAATCATGTTTTACTTACATAATTCATTCATGTTGATTTTCACATATTTTTAGGTGTGAAGTATAAAATAGTTCCTGAAACATTGGTCTTTTTATAAATTCCTATCTCATGATATGTTTTTAGTGATAAGTTGATTAATAGGAATTGTTAAATCTGCCTACAAGCTTTGTAAGATTTTGGTGTAATGTTGAACTCAGACGTTCAATTGTCCACCATGCTGACTACCGTTCTTGCCAATCAAATACTTTCAGCTCATATGCAGTTAACATATAAATTCTTAGATCCGGATGAAATTTTTCTTTGGTACATTTTGCAAAATTGGAGAGAATAGTTGAAAGATTTCAAAGTTCATGGGTGTATGCCTTCACTTTTTCTCAGAGTCTTTGTTTTCATTTCTTTTTCTAAGTTCAATGCTTATGTGTACTGTGTTTCCCTCTCCATGTGTATGGAAGATCATGTACATTTTCTTATCTAAACATATTTTGATATTTTGTGATGCCTTCAGAATCTATGCCTGATAAATTATTTAAGTCTGGACAGCTTTTTGTTTTCTTTCTAAACCATACTATATCTCATTTGTTTCGCTATCTACTTTGTGATTGAAATTTTTAGCATCCATGAAACAATGTTGTATCTTATTTATATGGTTAAGTGCTTCAACTGTACATATTGAAGATTTGCATTACAGGGGAGGCACCTTCGTTTTGTAAAGGACCATACTCCAATATTTGTGTACCCGTGGCCGTATTGGTAACAGGAGCTGGTAAAGGAGCAGGGTTGCTTGAAAAGCCAGTTATTGAGAAAGTCACCCCTGGCCGTGAGTCTGAATTTGATTTGAAGTAAGCAGAAGTTTTGTATACTTCAAATTAAGATTTTATAGTTGGACAAATTTTGTTTAGCAACTTAGTTTTTCTGCATCTGCTAATAAGGAAATTTTCATTTCAATGAGTGAAAATATAAATCATTTTATATTTGAAGTGATTTTATCAATAAACAATGGGAAAGTGGAGGTATTTAGTAGTAGCGGATTCATTTTTCAAAGGTGTTATGTTGTCATTTTCATTAAAAGCCAGCCTAAAACAGGTGAAAGATCTTGTGTAAGAACAATGGTAATAGATTTGCAGATTTGCATCAAATTAGTATTTCTCATTTTGAAATATGAAATATGTTTATGCCTTAACCTGCTCCCTAACAAAAAGGAACTTAGCAACCCATTATAGTGCCCTAGATGCTGAGTTGTTCATTCATGCTTTTTGCTGAATTTTCTGTGATATCATGTATGGACATGTAACTATCTCATTCCTTGCAGAATAAAATGTAAGAACATATTTGATTCTGGTTTTTCTAAGATGTGCAGGAAATCACGGAAAACAGCACCACCATATCGTGTAATATTGCACAATGACAACTTTAATAAACGGGAATATGTTGTTCAAGTACTGATGAAGGTCATCCCTGGAATGACCCTTGATAATGCAGTTAACATCATGCAAGAAGCGCACTACAATGGATTGTCAGTAGTGATTATCTGTGCACAATCTGATGCTGAAGATCATTGCATGCAGCTGAGAGGCAATGGGTTGCTCAGTTCCATTGAACCTGCAGATGGTGGCTGCTGATGAACAGTTTCACTTTAAATTTCCCTGAGTTTGATGCTATTGAAAGGTTAGATGGAACTATTAGCAGATGTACATAAGTTCCCATGTTGAAGGCTTAGAGAAACCAAAAAAAAAAAAAAAAAAAAGACATCTTTTGTAAAACATGGCCTCATGATTAAATGACCGAACCTATGATTAAGACATGTGATAGTTGTGATTTTGAATAAAGATTTGCACAACATATGAAAACTAATAGCTGATGAATGATTGGTGTATATCTGGAAAACATAGATTTAGATCCTCTAATGTTAGCTTTTTGTTTAACACAACCTTGTCATGTTACTTGCTCTAATAATAAGATCTAAATATGTTGTTTAGAGGAATCAATAAAATAATTCAAAAACCTTGGTGTCTTTTACAATCATGGGTTTTAAAGTGATACTGTAGTATATCCCTTGATGTAGGACTATACTATTTTTGCGAAGTTACTTATTTGACTATGATTGATAATCATGCTACAAGTTGTGCTCATAATTTTAATGATTCAAACATAACCTCAATTAATATCCTTCAGGCCCTGTCAGAAAATTAAATTGTTCTATTCTCTTAAGAAAGAAACTATCATTTCTTCTCTAGTGGACAGTAATGTATGTAAGGTCTGTTGCTAGTTAATGTTTATCAAACATGTTTTTCTAATTAAAAATTAAGCTTTTCTTGCTCAACACGAATGAAGTGGTAATAGTCTGCTAAGAGTTGAAATTTAAAGTTTAAATTACTTTTTCAGTTCCTTTATTTATGGTTGGATTAGTATTTTTCTTCCTTTGCTTATTTATGAACTTCAATTTAGTTAATTTATTTTTATATGGTTCAGTTTGATTCATTTCTTTTCTGTAATTAAGCTACTCTTATAATTTCAGACCATTTAAAAATATAGATAAAGTTGAAATTCATGAATAATTTTTATATATTACAACCTTTTTTAAAAATATAAAAAATTTAAATTTTCACCAGCGGTGTTCAATTTAGCGGTTTTCATTAATATTTTTTTTTAAACAATATGAAATATATACTTTTTTATTTATAATATACTTATTAATACTAATAACAGTAAAAATATTATAAAATGAAAATGATTAACTAATTATATTAGTAAGTATACGAATAGTTATTATCCTTTAAGTATAATTATTTCATTAATATTAATTTAATACAATATACTCATTAATATGATGTAGCTATTTAGTATAACATCAAATAAATATTAATACAATTTTATTTACGTTTTTGAACAATTATCATGTAATTATATAATTTAATTAAAATATTTATATATATCTAAGAAGAAATATGCTCTCTAGGAAAGTTAAAGGCTGAATGTTGCTTCCAAAATAGATATTAAAAATGCTTTTGACACCCTTAATTAGAATTTTTGCTGAAGGTTTTGGAAAAAATTGATTTTCATAATATTTTCATTAATTGATTTGATTTTTAAATCTGCAATGCTTTGTTTCAAATGCAATGGCAATGTTGGTTATTTTTAGTGTAGTAGAGGTGTTAGACAGGGAATCCTTTATCTTCTGTGTTGTTTTATTTTCCTGAAGAAGTCTTGAGTAGTGATATTTCTTCTTTGGTTAATCATCACAAAATTCTACCAATTGCTAGTTCGAAAGGATGTACGTTTCCTTCTCATGTTTTGTATGCAAATGATTTATTTGTCTTTCGTAAAGCTGATAGAAAATCTTAATGCAATTTCTTAACTTATATGTCTCTATTCTGGTCGACTCCTCTTCTATGTTTATCACACCAATTAAATTTGTTTTACTTTGAGACGGAAGTTCAATTCCTTTTATTTATTTTGGTGTTCCCATTTTTTTTTCTCCTAGTGTCTATTTTTGCAATCGTTAGCAGATAAAGTGAAATCCAAATTAGTCTCTTGAAAAGAAAAAAGTTCTAAGTACAGTAGAAAGGATATGGTTGTTAATTTTGTTATTTCAGATTTTCTTTTATACGATTTTTTCAAGTTTACAAATCACCTATTAGCTTATTTAGAGAGATTGATAAATGGGTGAAGAATTTCATTTGGACTAGAGATATTGTATGTATGGACTAGTGACGGTAAATTAGTCCAAAGTTTGCTCTCCTAAAACTATGGTGGCAATCTGGGCGACCAAACCTTTTTAGTTCGTTCCACAATTGGCTCACAAAATGTCGGTCGAGTTAGTCTATTCTACTTTACAAATGTGGGCTCAATTTGCTAACTCACCCTGCATAAATCTTAGTCTACATCACAACCCGCTTTAGTCATGAAGTTGCACCTTCTTGCAGTTAAGGATGTCAACTGGGCGAGTAGGGTACCGATAGTGGCTCTCCCGTATGCTACCTGCTGGATAAATATTTGCTCCGTACCCATATCCATATTCGTGCGGTTATTCGTTATGCGGATACCTACATATTTTTTTAATATCCACGGATATCCACAGGTACCCGTAGGTATTTACAAAAAAAAACTTTAATATTTAACAATATATTTTAACAATAAATTGAAATAAAAATACAATGCATAACATTTATAAATTTCAACCAAAAGTGCAAATAACTCATTTAAATAGTGTTGAATGACAGTTTACAAAGAAATTGAGATGTTTTAAAACTAATTGATAAAAAATAACTCATTTAATTTTAATGTGTTAATGTTTTAATCATGTTTTTTTTTAATTTTTTTAATTTAAATTAAAATATAGCAGGTACGGATATCCACGGGTACAAATACTATGATCCCTGTACCCGCCCCGTTAATATGCGGGTATAAAAAAATATCTGTACCCGTTACCTATGGGTATCCATTTACAATATTCATTTCCTACTCGTTGTGAGTTTTATCAGTTAATATCCGTGGGTACAGATTTTTTTGACATCCCTACTAGAGTGCGCCATAATAATAGAGCATGCACCAGTGGAAACACAAGATCATGCAACTTAATTTTTTTCTTGCATGAGTTATCCAAACTTATATGAACTCAAAATCCTTATTTTCATTTGGATGATATTCAAAATAATTAGAGATTTATGATCTAGTTGGAATTTAGCTAAGAATGTGATGTGAAAATGATTTTGACACCAATCATAGTCAAAACAAAAGACAATTATTGTTAATTAATGAACTAGTTAATTAAATTGTAAGTGACATATAAGAATTAGACAAATTTAAAAAATAAAAAAGAATACCTTCCAGTAGGGCACTCACCATTTTAGTGACGAAAGTGATTTTGATAACAACAATCATCTAAACAAATGGCCACCACACTCCCTAAACAAAGGAAGAGAACTCCACACAAGCAGAAGTGGCACCACCAACAGATTGGAAAAACAACATAATAGTGAAATTTACAGTGCCAACAAACGGGAAATACACCTCCCTAAAGCGAAACTACATTGCCGATAAACCACAATGCAATGACACGAGTGAGAACAAACCAAAAATATCACAAGATCCCTATCGTCGCCAGTTAGGATGGAACACGAAAATCCTTGTCGTTGCAAGTGAGGATGGAACAAACACTCACATGAGAGTAGTTGTTGCTCACAAGAGAATAGTTATTGCACACACTCAAATATCAGTTTAGGGATTGCATTTATATCTAACAAAATAAAGAGCATGTGGGCTGCGGACTGACCCACCCCAACTCGTGTTGCGGGTAATGCTGGCCGAATCTTTGTGGGCTACCGGGTTTAAATACTCAGCCAGCTCGAATTTGTAGTGTGGGTTAGTGGGCTAGCCTGTGTTGCTCACACCGCTTAGCCACCATTACCTAAAGATGAGGGAGGATTACAATTATTAATTTAAAGGCTGGAAAATATAGTCTATCTCTTACGATTAGCTTGGGAGTTTTCTTATAGTAATAGGCCTTGGTCTTTGTCAATGCAATGTAGATTTCTAAAGCCAAAACATCAAATAATCTCTTACTTTCAACATTAATTTGTTTGGTATGAAAAATACTTCTTGAATTGTTCGAAATAGGGATAGGATAAATTTTTGGAATGAATTGTGGTGTTATTGGTATTCCATTTGGTGATAAGTTGTCTCTAGTTTCAAAATTTTCACAAGTTGCCTTTTTTTTACATGATAATGTCAAATTACAAAATATGCAAAATTTGATACTCACTCTTGAGGATGATAGTCCAAATTGGATGTTTAAATAAACTAGAATGTTAACCCTTAAAGTTGCTAGAAAGTTTTTTGTTGCATACCTTGTTGTTAAAGTCTAGGGAAAATTAATTTGGTCTATTCCATTACTCCAACAAAACATTAGTTTTATGGAAAGTCATGGTAGAATTGTTGTTGGTACTGAAATTCCATGAAGAGGTATCATTTTTTGCTCCATGTGTTCTTTATGCAGAGGAAATGAGGAATTTATTCAACACATTTTCTTTGAATGTACTACAACAGTTTACTTGTCGTCTTGGTGGAAGGGAATTTTCATTGAGTTCAGTTATATGTCTATTGATTCCATTTTATCATTGATTACATCACCTATGAGTCTTTTTGTTGAAAAATATTAGACTTGTAGCTGTGATTTACACAATTTAGGTGATTTGGAAGATGAAAAATTATGTTAGGTTCCAAGAAAATGTCAATATAGTTAGTTGTCCAAACCATTAAAGGAATATTTGGTTGATTGGTAATGCTTCCACAAAAATAACAAGCAATGATATTAGTAGTTTTCCAAGTTTTTAGGAATTCAAATTTCTTTTTATGCAAAACTAATGGGGGTAGTTTTGGCCATTGATCATGCTTGGTTTGTTGGATATTCACGGGTTTGGTTAGAGAGTGACTCTTCTTTGATATGCGAGACGTTTTCTTCGGTACAATTTGTTCCTTGGACTCTTACAGGTAGATGGAGGAAATGCATGAATTTATGTCATGATATGAAAATTAAGTGTGCTCATATTTTTAGATAAGAGAATCATTGTATGGATATATTGGTTGCAATTGGTTTTGAATATAAAATAACTTATAAAAGGTACTATTCTATGTCATCTAGAATTTCTCTTGATTATTTTTAATAGGCACCAATTAGCTACATTTAGAGTTGTTTAATTTTTCTTTGGAGGTTTTTCTTGTATTTTTTCTATATGGGTTTGGTTTGTCCCCCTATTTTTTATTTATTTTTATTAATAAATTTAAATAGGGGTGACAATGTGGGCTTGGGCCGACGACCAACCCTCGGGCTTGTAAAAAAAATGTGGATAGGGCGACATATTGAGCTTGTTGGCCCGAAAAAGCCTGACCCGCATAATTCGCAGCCTGCGCGGGCCAAAGGCAGGGCGGGATAAGTTGGTCCACGACCCGTAGAAAAAAACTTCCACTTGTGTATGTTGGTTAATTTCCTTATGTATTTCTGCATGGACATTTCAAATTCTTGTATGAGTGGAAAAGACAAGTATTATATGTTTATGAATGTACTAAAATTTGAATAATTCATCATGCATCTCAAAGTACAAATATGGATATGATGAAAATGTTAGATTATCAATTTATCCTTCAACTTCCTAAAGTCTTTGTTTAATTTTGTGAACTTGTTAAAATTTTCTAATTTGTTAAAGTTTTATCACAATAATTTAAAAAAGAAAAAACAGGTTGGTCTACGGGTCTGCACATATGCGGGGCAAGCTAAACTTTTATGCTTGCATTTTTAATGCGGGGTAGGCCAAGCCAACCCGCGTTGTCACCCCTAAATTAATGATGTAAGGAGTCATGTGTAACATGATTTGAAACAAGAAAAACTAACCATGTACATGAGTTCTACTTATTGTTTGAAAAAGATGAAAGACGAAGAAACTCTAATTGCTCTTGATTGACACCACGATCAACATAAATCGATGAGAAAAGAAACATCTACCATTATGAATTAAAAGGCAAAATGTATGGATAAAAATGTCTGATGAACAACTAAGATAGAATTCTCGTTTCAAGAAAATGATTCTAATTCCACAATGAGCAATTTTGAACACAAAAAGTCTACAAAAATATTTATATACTATGGACTTTATAGTCATGAGCCCAAATAGTAGTGAGGTTCATCCAACAAGCTTCTTACAACTAGAGTAGAAAATCTATAATTACTAGAAAAACAAAATTATATATAATGCCCAACATAAATAAATACGAAAAAAAAAACAATTATAAGGCTCGATAAAATCCCACAACAAGAAAATTACATAAAAATACAAAAAAAAATAAAATCATATTTTAGTTCCAAGTCTACTTCATATTAAGAATCTCTATATAAGTTCTAGTACTTAATACACCATTTCAAACTATTAATACTAAATTGAAAAATACATAAAACAATGTCAAAATAAATATTTTATTTGCAAGCACATAAAAAGGAAGAACATCCTAGGAAGCAACAGGTATACAGAAGAAATGTCCATTAACATTCATAAATTAAATGAAAAGCAAGAGGACAAATTAAAAATCTAATTGTTTATCTCTATTCTAGCAAAATTTGAAACAATGCCTAAGCTAGAAACATTTAATGATGCACGTTTTTCTATAATGATGGTGTACATCTATATTTATAAATATGGAAACATTTAACATCCACCCTATTATTTAAGAATAGTGGAGAGTGGGTATTGTAGAGTGAAATGGAAAAAAATAGGATTTCTTCCTCTAAGTGAGCCTCAATCCCAATTTCAAACTTCTTGTATTCACTCTAAGAGTGAGACTCACTATCTCAAATGGAACAATTTCCAATATTTTTTCTTCTTTTTTTTTCCTTTCTTCTCCAAATTGCTTTTACCATTGCTCCTTGATATGAAAGTTTTTCCTAGGCAATAAAACAAAAAGAGAAAAATTATTTTTTTTTCATTGAAAAGTTATAATCATTATTTAAATAAAAAGAGTTCAAAGTTTTGCGGTCCCTCTTGAAGGATATTTTTTTTTTCAATTATGCTTGTGGAGTTGTTACTAGAGACTCTTTCTATTTTGGATTTCTCTAACATTTTTCTTTATTCTTTGTCTTTTCTTTCTTTCCCCTTTTTCTTTATTTTTTTTCTTCTCTCTTTCTTTTTCTTTTCCTTTCTCATCTATTTTTCTATTTAACTTTTTCAGTTGTTTTGTTCTCTCCATCTTCTCTAGTTTTTGCAATTTCTTTTTTTTTTCCTATCTTTTTCAACTATTTACAATTATGTAGGTCTTGATCAATCACCGACATTTGGAGCATCTATAAAACTTGTTTTGATTTTTCTTTATGCTTGTGCTCCTTTCTACGATAATATATTTTGTTGTTCAACTTTATTATTCTTGAAACAATTGTTCTTCTAAAGTCAAACCAATGCCTAAATTGAAAGCTAGAAAAGCAAGAATTAATACAAAACAAAAGAAACAATTAGCACAAGTAATATAGAAAAATAAGATGGACCTTACAACTCACAATGTTTCCAATCAATTCACTTGTGTGTATCACTTTTGAAAGGTTATACACTTTTTTTCAAATTCCTATTTAGTTCTTAAAAAAAAAAAAATCTTCAATCAATCCATTTACATTCAAAATGAAAGATGTAATAAATCTAAGCTTAATTAAGAAGATAAACAAAAATGAAAACTATGAGACAAAAAACAATAGAATTTAGACAAACTAAAAAGCACAAAATCAAGAAATAAGTTAAACTAATAAGAGGAAAAATATAAAAAACTAGGAATGTGACAAAAAAAAATCACTTTAAAAGATTTGTTTAGATCGCTTTAAAATCACAATAACAATCTAAAAATAATTTATATTAAAATATAAAACAATGTAATCTAAACAATTAAGAAAATTCAATCTCCAACAAGTAAAATTTCCCCCACAATTCAACTAAATACTAAGTCTCAAAACTAAAGAGGAAAGAAAATAAGAACTAAAAAAAATCAATACTCAAATAAAAATAAGCTAAACAAATGACAAAATAACAAGAATAAAGAAACCTTGCACCAAAGATTATTATCTGAACCAAAATAACACTAGACCAAAACACCAACCAATAGTACTAAACCAACAAACCGACCACTTATACACTGCACTTCAATTCAATTAGAATTAGATGCAAATATACTTCATGTAACGTCCCATTTAAATAATAACATAATTAAATGAAACATCACACAATATAATATAAAGAGCAAAGTTACAGAGTATTAATGGCACATCACGATGTCATTAACAAGACAAAACAATAGTGATGAAGATGTGACCACCTCATCAAGTTCCAAGGAGGCCAACTCTAGGAGGATCACTAGGAGCATGACAAAAGGGAAGACATTATCCTCTCTATCTTTATTTTGCATTTCTTTAATTTCAATTTCTTGAAGTTGGTTGTGGTTGACTATTTTGAGTTGACTTGTTGACCTTGACTTAAGGGTGGACTTGTTGACCCAAGATTAGCTTAACCTTAAACCAACATGCTAATAAATTCCTT
>Ga0099822_1010006_pt1 | contig 11831 bp, 5 predicted proteins | sample CowpeawhiteBW_FD_76839 | JGI IMG/M metagenome (GOLD analysis project Ga0099822, IMG submission 76839) | Root nodule microbial communities of legume samples collected from California USA - Cow pea white BW | ecosystem: Host-associated > Plants > Roots > Nodule | place: USA: California | collected... | reverse complement strand
TGTTTGAATATGTATAGTATGTGGTCAGTACGTAATTCCTTGGAATCTCTAGGTGAGATTTTAGGGTCGTGCTTCAGTGGTCGGGACGTAATTCCATGGCCCCTGTTAGTGGGTGTCCATGGTAGTGCCCCATCTATATAATTTGGTAAGGATTCAAGGTAAGGATTGCATCCTGAGACTCTAAGGAGTCAGTTAGTCTCACTTAGAGCGGACTGACTCTTGTGGTGAGAGTAGCAGGAGGCCTAAAACTCATTAAGGGCTAACCTTGTGTGTGGGGGATTGATTCATTGTAACACTTGTAACACATAGCTCAGGGGTGAGCAGAGGTATCCACCACAAGTGCAAGCATGCGCTGAATCCGACCAAGTTATATGTATCTGGATGAGTCGAGTCGAGTCTTAGTGTATTGATTGGAAGGTCATAACATGCTTGGATGATGTATGCATATTGGACTGTGAAAGTATATCTGATTGCATAATAAAATCTTTTTGGCTCTAGCTTACCCTTGCTTGTTTGATTGCCTTGTATGTTATTCTTCTACCTTTGCGATGATCATCAATTTATTGATGGGAGTAGATGCGAGAGGTACTCGAGGTCAACAGGGAAGAGATGATTCCACTGCATAGTCTACTTGGGCTGGACTTCATGTTTTTTTTTTTGCTTTTCTTTAGGGCTAAGGCCCGTGTATTGTATTACCCCTAAGGTTTTATTTCGAATACCGGTTATCTCTTACTCCTTTTGGGTTGTAGGCTTTGTAGTGAGCTTTAATATTTTTTTTAAGTACCTTGGATAACTATAAGGAATGACTTTATACTTCGCAACTTGGCTCTTTATATTATCTGGTGTAAGATTTCATTTAATTATGTTATTATTTAAATGGATGTTAAACAATAAATATAAAATAAATTTATTTTTAATTATAAAAATGTCACTTCATAACATATTTCATTAGTTTTAAGCATAACTAAATGATTGATGCAGATTATAAATAACTCAAAAGTGTGATATGGTTCATTCGAAATAATTTAATTCGATTTTGACAGAGATCCGAAACTGATTTAATGACATAAACATCGGTCCAAATGGTTTTTACAACAGTGATAGAAACAATTTTGTTTTTATTATATAGGAAGAATTTAAAGAATGAAACTTTTGTTTTAAGAAATATTATAATATGAATATAAGATATAGTTGTAGAGTCAAAGTCCATAGACATTCAAAAGTGAGTTATTATAGGTTATATAAATAGTTACACTCATAATAACGGTCTTTTATGTCTTATTTCCTACCAAATCAACGACTTAAACATCATGCTATATTAATTCATTTCTGATATGTGTCCTTTTTGGGAATAAGACTTATTGAAAATTACTAACTAGCTAAGTTTCAATAACGAGTTTCAAATTAAATGAATTTGTGTTAAATTAGTTATATAAGATCCTAAGATGAACGTATTATAAGTTTGTAAGACACTATTCATATTACATTTGAGCAATTAAACAACTTTAAAATAATTTCATAAACAAATAACACAAAGATATAAGTGGGTATTTTTCAAAATATATATTAAACCTTTATAGGTAAAACAAAATCATCAATCACAAATTTTCATTGCTTACCTCTTAGAAGAAGGATTTCTTTCTTTTCAAATTCAGGGAAGGCGGTGGAATTCCAAAAATGGATTCAATGCCACCAACTGCATATTCATTAAAAAACTTATCAACTAAAATATATTCAAATTCAATTACAAATTAAAGCACGGATATATTACTGTTACTGTAATATTTTTGAATCCAATTATATTGACAAAATATAAATTAATAATATATAATAATGTAATTGATTAAAATGTTATTTTTAGTAAAGATATCAATATAACATTTATAAAAGTAATAAATTAATTTTAATCTAGAGATGGACACTATTATCTTATTTTTAGAAAAAATTATATCTAAATTAAATCAAAGAAACATATATATAAAGACTAAATTAAAATTAAGATAATGACACTTGACATTGACTATGTCATGTGTTACATAAAAACTTGAAATATGACAACAAAAATTTTTGCAAAAAAAAAATTAAATTAAATAAATAAATAAAATAAAATAAATCACATATTAACACGTGGTATGTCGTTAATCGTTCTTAGTAATTTTTTTAAAGACTTTATTGAGACACTTTCTCAATGGTTAGAACGCAATTAAAAATTTTTAAAAATGAATATCAATTTAAATTTTTTTATCAAAATAGAGAACAAACGGGTAATTAAGACATAATTTAACTATAACATAAAATCTATAAATAAATTATAGAATGAGATATCTTTTTACGTTGTACACTTTGTTTTAGGGAAGTACGTCTCTAGTTATATTGAAATTCTCTTACACAAAAATATATAAGCAGGATGTATATCATTCATCATTACATTTGCAACATTTGCATTTATAGGATCATTTTAGTGTTGTTCAAAGTGATAATTCATATTTCCCTCACTGTTTTGCATTTATATCAAATTCTCACATTCCCAAGTCACTTTATCTTTGTCTTTTCTTTCTATTTATATCTTGGTTGAACTCTACACGACATTAAGGAGAAAACTAAGATTTTTTTTCTTAATCTCTATGCTACTTGGAGGTTTAACAGTGTAAATTATCTCATTCATGTTATGATATATATTACATCTAATAACTAGATTGATTTTTAATGACATAATTCATAGATTAAAATTTAGAGAAAAAATGAATCCATTTAAGTTCTTATTTTTGGCAATCTCTTTCAAACAAAATGAAACAAAAACATTCTATAACTGTCATATCATCAAGTGTTAAGCGACACTAGTGGATGAAGATGATATTAAATCACCAGGGATCTTTCCAAGAAGTGTTAATAAATAATATTAAATCACCAGGATGAAGATGATATTACAAATCTAGTTCTTTTAGAAGTGTTAATAAATAATATTATTTTATAGCATTTATAAAATGTTAAAAATTCAAGTGATTTTTTTCTATTGAATTATGATTACAGGTTTAAGAATATTTAAATTTTCATCCTGACATGTATTCAAATTGCACATTATTAGAGACTAATATCTGAGTATATTTACTGCTACAGTTGTACTCTGCAGGTCCCTGATGATCAGCTTAATTATAAGTAGATAATATTTGTAATTTGATTAATTAGTATATAAAGCAAATTTACATTTATTATTATAAATTTATATTTATATTTATATATGTATATGCTTTAAAAACTGAAAGTACTACCTTAAAGTTTTATAAATTTGCAACCATAAATTCTTCTTGACCAATTAAGATTGATGTTGAGCTTTAGCTTTCTTCTAATTTATAATAAGTAATTTTTTTAAATGAATTTGTCTATTAAATTATAACAACAATTGACAAAAAAATAATAATTATCCAAATAGAAAACATAATTTACTGATTGATAAAAATGGGTGATGGAGAAAAAATAAAATAAAAGAGAGAGTAGGTATGAATGGGTGGAGAGGAAGCGGATAACAGAGGTGAATGCGGTGACGAAGGAGGAACTTATGAATGAATCAATGATGGAGTGAAGAAGATGAATTTGTGATGTAGCAATAAAGGAGGTGAAGTGTCACGTAATAGGTGAAAGAAGAATTTGTTTAAAATCTATTTTATTTTATTTAAACACAGTATATATTATTTTATTTAAACGCAGGTTATTTTATTTGATGAAAACAGTTGATTTATTTTATTTAAATACTGTTTATTTTATTTAAACTCAGTTTACATTATATTAATTATATTATATTATATTATATTAATATTTTATTCATAATAAAAAAGAATTTTATGAACTTTTGTCTTTTTCAATTTAAATTTAAATATGATTTGTTATATAATTATATAATTATTGTTATATTGTATGTTTTTTATTTGAAACTTATATTTTTAAATTACAGGTATAAATATATTTCATAATAAATTTTTTAAATGATAAATTAAAGTTTTATTAGTGATAATTGTCATAAAAAGTAAATCAAATCTTTACTTAAAAAAATTAAATCTTAAAAATAATAATCATATTTAAATTAAAAATTAATATAATATTAAATACTCTAATAGCTTATTATTATTTTAGATTATGTAGTATAAGTAATATATTTTAATATATACTAGCATGAACACAAGTACTATCGCGTATGTGTTTATGTATTTTGTAACTATACGTAATATTATATTAGTAAGTGATGATAATGTAATATTATTAAGTCAATATATAAATAAAATTGTATTTATAAAAAATAAAGTAAAATATATAAGAAAAGATGAAAGAATAACAGTTGATAAATAAATAAAGAAAAAGAAAAAAAACACATATAAACATGTTATAAAAAATTAATAAAAATAACGATCAATTTTTTAAAAATTTAATAAATAATTATATTTTAAAGGATAAAATTATTATTTTTAAATATGACTCAAAAGAATGAATATCTTTTATATATATTGCTATAAATATCGTGATATTTGTATTTTTTTTAATCATATCTTTATATGCGTGTCTTTACATGATTGTATTCGTGTTTGAATGAATCATTATCACATAGATACATTCATATATCATTACAATCATCAAAATTAACATCTATTTGTAGTTTAGACTTATCTAAAATAGTACATATTAAATCACATGGAGATAAGAAGTCAAGAAAAATAATAATGTAAATAAACCCTTGTTCCTTGACTTTGCCATTTATGTGAAAACTCTCCCGTTAAACTTTGTCCTCGCAAGTAATTATAAGCTTAATATTTTTTCAAAAAATACAATATATTATTTTCACTTATCTAATATATAACAATAACATATATTAATATATATAAATATCTCATAACAATATATAATATTATTTTTCCTGGTTGAATAAATACAATATATTATTTTCACTTATCTAATATATAACAATAACATATATTAATATATACAAATATCTCATAACAATATATAATATTATTTTTCCTGGTTGAATAATTATTCGCCAAATATTATTTTTTATAAAATAAATCTTTTAAAATAAAATAAAAATTTTAAATTATAAGTAACAAATTGCTTAATCTTTTACTAAAAATATTTAACTATATTTATATATATTTTAATTATTAAAAAAATTTGGATTTATACATACAATGTATTAAAATCTATAATATATATATATATATATATATATATAAAGAGGTATCTTTTTTTGTGTTTACATCTCGTTATTTTAATTTTATTCTTAATTATTATTTTAAAAATTAATTATTTTATATATATATTTTATTTTTTTAATTTTAACAATTATATATTCTTTAATGATTTTAACTTAAATTTTTATAAAAATTAAAAAAATTCGAACACAGCTTATATTTTCGCTAGTATTTTATAAAACTTATTTTAAAATTCATGTTTCAAAAATCATATTTTTAAGACTCTGCTCTGAAATAAAAATATTAAAATAACTTGTTTCTTCTAAAATAATTAATAAAAAAAGTCATATTTTTATGAAGACTGAAATAGGCATTTTAAAAAATATAGGGGGTGTGGTTAGAAATTTTGGATACAGAAAAAAAAAATAACTTCCTTTCTGTGCTTGGACAAAAACACGTTCTCTCTTTCCCTTTCTCTGTTTCTCTTTCATCCAAGTCGCTGACATTATTTTGTTTCCAAACTCTCTGCTTCACTTTTTGGAGGTTTTTGAAATTTGAAGAGATTAGGGTGCACTTCACACACCATAACTCAAGAACCTCTATCCTTCTCAGCTTTCAATTATTCTTTAATTCTTGCCGCCTCGATTCGCAACCCTAATTTGCTGTCATGACTGAGGTAAACTCGTTAATCACCGCAATTTTTCATTATATAGTTTTCATAATCATTCTGATGCACTCTTCACAGTTTTTTTTATAATTTATTTTCCTGCGAGCAAATGACATCAAGGTCTTTTTTCTTCGACCTTCTGCCCCTTTCATAATCGAAATTACCACCCAGAAATCCTGTATATGATGAATTTATGCTTCTTATACCTAAAAACCAAATTAATGTAAACAATAGTTGGATTGTGTAATAATATATTGGGAATAGGACTGTAGGAGACTATTACAAGTGCATGTTTAAGTCGGTTTATTTTGTAGAAATACTGCTTTTTTTTGTAAAAAAATAAGAATTAATTCTTCTATATCTATATGGCAAACATGTGGTAAGTATATTTTAGAAGAGCTGTTGGCTGTGTGTGAATTAGACTATCATGAGAGAAGGATTTGGAGGTGGGTTATTGAGATGCAGTGGTATGTTCGGTTTTCTGATATGTGGAAAGTTGGAGTTGTTATTTGTGGCTGATAAATTGTTTGGATGCACCGAGAAGTTGGGGGTCTTTGTTTACTCCTTCATTTTTATGGTTTTCAGTACTGGGTCAGCCAGGGCAACAAATGGTGCGACTTTTGCAAAATTTATATATCAAACAACCCTTCGAGCATTAGGAATCATGAGCTTGGTCAACGCCACAAAGATAATGTTGCCAAGAGGCTGGCTGCTATGAGAAAAGAGAATATTGCTAAGGAGAAAGAGCAGAAGGAAACAGCCCGTGCCATTGAACAAATCGAAGCGGTAAGGATTTTTCTCTTTATTTATATTTATATTTTTATTACTGATATTGATGCTGCACTCATCATGCTTGGAAAAAAATTTTGATATCACTTTTATAAAGCTTGAACGGGACTTGTTGGTACAATCAGTGAGGTGTGCTAGTAACCTATTTGATTAACATAGTAAATCAGGCATGCATAAGGAAGGACCAGCAAGGTTATCAAACTAGGGAGTTTACATAATGTGTGAAGCTTCTTTGAATTCATTCTTAAGGTTGGAAAATGCTAGCTAATACGAAAACCAATGTTTAAAATCCAAAATAGTATTCAAGCAGAAGGTAAAATCTTTTGTAGATGACAAAAAACAGTGAGGGTTTGAACGATTCATGCCGTTGATTAGAACCTAAGTAAAAGATTGCATATTTTGGGCTTTCCATGAATAGAGCCATGTAAAAGAATGTTAAAATTCATAAGCAAATCACATAATCATGAACAGTTCCTTCATCCATACTGTTTTACCCTCTTTGTTCAAGCCACAAAAGCAAGCCTGTTGAAGTTACGGAAATGGACTGCTGCAAAGTCAGAAAACATAAGCGGTTCTCACTTTTTTTTTTTTAAATTTCTCCCTGATAACAATGACCCTTTTTTCTTTACAATGCTAGAATAAATGAGTGGAAATTTCCCGATAACATAATGAAAATTATTGGTTTTAGAGGAATGCTAGCTATGCAAACACTGTCAAAAGTCAACATGTATTCAAAAGAGGTTGAATAAGTATGTTATTAGCATTTCTCTTGACTTAAATCCAAACAAAATACTTGATCATAGAGTGGTCATGGATTCCCAAAATAATTTTTCAAGTGAAACATTTACTGTATTTGAAGATTGAGAATTATCAGGAAAGGGAAGTTGCCGGAAAGTCACAGCTATCTTAGTTTTTTTTTTTTTTCAAATTGGATATATTTGAGTTTCAAGAGTATTGTATGTTTTGTTACAGATTTACACTGAAAGATGAGATATATAAATTTTGTTATATCTGTTTCTTTGTATTCTAATGCAGAAAGCACAACGTAGCTATCAAAAGGATAAAGCAAAATTTGAGGAAGCCAGAGAATCACTCGAATTGGATGGCCAAGGTTGTAAGTAAAATCTGTTTATCTCTATTGATAGAGTTGTGATTATTAATTTGCTTATTCGGGTACATTGTTTTGACATTCTGTCTATGTTTAGATCATAAACTGTTGTCCTCTACATAGAAAAAAGCATTTTGGAGTCATCAATTAGGAGAACTCCCTTGAAATTACTTATATTTTGTGGTTTTTCAAAGCATTACAAAGAAGTTATTGTGCCACACTTCTCTCCTAAGATGATCAGTAATAATTATTATACATAAAAGACCGGATATTTCTTTGTTGCATAAAGGGGTGGTAGTTGGCTTGTATAAAGTGGATATGTCAAGCAAACCCTACTTTGTAAGTAATTGTTCAGCAACCTGTAGTTATAACCAGCTTTACTTTGGAAGAGGAACGGTAAGACTATTGAGCATTGGAAATTGTCCTAACTAATATTAATTTCATGTGGTAGATTTAGGCGTTGTAATTCATAAAATGTTATTAAAACTAGTTTTTCTACCGTGCACGGGGTTTTTGTAGATGTAATATTTTTGGAATGGCAAGTGGTTGGCTATCCAATAATCTATATGATGAAAATATAATGTCTTTAAAAAATTGTGAAGTGTATAAATAAAATATGTTATTAAAATAAGCCCTAACCCTTTAAGGATTGGTAACCTGGTGTATTTAAGAATTTTGGGCTATTTTTCTGTCAAATTTTAATTCTCCACAGAGAAATTTAATCTATGGTATAAAATATCTCTAAAACGTGTTCTACTTAATTTCTTTCTTCTATTGATAAAGTGGAATTATTTTCCTCAGAAAAGAACTTGAATATAAAATCTAAGAATTAGTCTCCCCCCCTTGTAGGTTATTGTTTTTTCTTTTTCATTTTGTAGATAATACCATGGTAAAAGGACAAGAAAATGTTGAAATAATGTTATTATGGCTTATTGGACTAGGTTCACTGAAAAAAACAGAATAAGTCTATTTTACTCTCAATTTTTTTTCTCCTTAAAACAATTTCGATTTTTTTTTTCTGAAACTATTCATGGTTTTGGTAGTTTGTATTGACAGCATAAATATAAAATTTTGTTCTTGTTCGGCGTGGAAAAAGATATGGAAATGGATCAACTGCTCTGTTGCATTTTCAACTGCATCTCCAATTGAGGGCCAAATTTGTTTTTAAAAATTTAGCTTTAACATCTTTGCATAAAACGAATGAAATTATGGTCAGGATCTCTGCATTCTCTTTTTAAACTGCAGAGGAGCATGATAAAAAAAATGTATACATGTAGCTTCATGATACAAATCCAACTCTATATACTCAACAGACGTGTCAGTGTCGTGTATTGCATTGTTGCTGTATTGATTTTGTGTCCCAACTGATTTTTGCTTCATGATTGTGTAGAATGGGAGCTTGACAGCAGTTCAGGCTATTATTATCATAAAACAAATGGATTTTGCTATGACCCAAAGTCCGGATTTTACTACTCTGATGCCATTGGTATGACACTAGAACTGTTGTCTTACCTACATGTGAATTATCATGTTGATAATTGATGGCTATTTACTTCAAAATATTTCAATAGGCAAGTGGGTGACAAAGGAAGAAGCATATGTCTCCCCTCACTTTACATCTAAGTCCTTGTCATCATCAAAATCGAAATCAGATGAAAACAAATCAAATAAGTCTCAAAATGGATCTTCATCTGGGTTAGTTACAACTGTGAATCCTAAAAGAAATTCGAAAGCTGCTCCTTCATCTCTTGCAGTCGGAAAGAGAAAAAGGCCTAATGAAAAATCCAAAGTTATCTCTGAAGAAGAAAAAGCAGCTCTCAAGGCAAGAGAGGCTGCAAGGAAAAGAGTGCAGGAGAGGGAAAAACCCTTGCTTGGCCTTTACAGCAAGCCTTACTAATAACTGTGCAAATTTACCTTAACAGACGTGGCTTTCCCCAGAAATATGAGGTCGTTCTTCTTTTTGCCTGATTCCTTTATGCTGTGTCATTAAGGTGGGGTCCTAATTCCCCAATTGTTTTCCATGTGACTCTCTACCTTGTACAATGTAACTGCTCCATTTTCTGTTTTTGTTTTTGCAATATATACTAATTTGCAGCCTTGTTTGTATCTCGGAGTGGAGAAAAGGACACATCATCCATATTTATTTTGAATTTCCAGTAGCTTTTCACAACGGAAAATAATATAACAACGTTTTTATGAATCCATTTCTCATCATCATGTTATTTGTGTAAAACCGTATTTTGTACAAGAAAGGGGAAAAATTTACAGTCATACGCACACAATAAGTCTTGTGTTTACTAAGTAATTGACAATAATTTTGGATTAGTTATTGTTCGCGCAGTTGGGACCGTTGGTTTTTAATTTTAATATATTATTTTGGTTCAGACTACAGGGAATTATTCTCCATTTGGGTTTTTAAATGCTTTGTTTCGAGTTCAGAGTCATATTAACGGGCATTTCTTCCTGCCCAAAAGAATCATATCATACTTCAGATTATCAATGCTAGTTACTAAAGTTTTTAGGATACAGGAAGTTGTGACCCATATTTACTCCCAAAATTCTGAAGGAGAATATAGAAAGAAGAAAATCAAGTTGGATGCTAAAGGCTCTGTCTTTGTGACTTTCACCTGACAATGACTTGTCCAATTTGGCTTCTAAATCAACATGAACATGCTGTTATTTCCCTTCACCATGATCATTGGTGGCAATAAAAGCACAAAGTTTAAGCATAATAGGCTAACCCAATGTCAAGTAATCCTCCTTCATCTTTTGTCTGCTGATTAGATGATATCCTTTTATTGCCATTCAAGTCACTCTATTCACTTTATTCTCCACAATGGAATCCCTCAGCTCCCTTATATAAGCACACACCCACATTCATGTTGAACACAAATCAGATCGAAATACACCACACTTCAGTGAACAATTTCTTTCATTCTCCTTAAAAAGAATGCCTTCACCTGTGCAGCCAAATCCCTCTCCATCAGAGGGAGAGAAACACAGGCAATTGAATAGAGACATAAGGGACATGGTCTCTGCCATCACTCACAGGGCCACTGATTTTCATAAATCAGGCTCAACCCACCACAATTTAGAGAAGGATGAGAAACATGGTTTGAGCATGGTCACCCTTGCAGGTAACAACAATGGTGCCACTCTGAGAAGTGAGTTGGATGATAAATCAGGCACCCATTCTGATGGTGATGAGCCAGAGGCACTGAGCACCTTTGTTAACAGCAACTTCCAAGCCATCAACAATTCACTCATGTTTGGTGGCAGTTATCAGGCCAATGACCCTGGTGTGCACCTGGATATCTCAGATTTCTCCACTCATCCTCACCACAAGGAAGAAAGACATGGGAAGAAGGGAAAGAAAACAGAGAAAAAAACTTCTAAACCCAATGATTCATCATCTGATTCAGATTAATACTGTTGCTGAAAGCATCAAACCTGTTGAGTGCCAGAGAATACATACGTTCTAAACCGTTGTGCCTTGCTAGAATAGAACCACTTGTGTCCATTGTTAAGCACACTAATCATATCTTATATCCTAAGCATGTTTGAATAACCATGTTTTTGTAATATGTTGCTTGTCTTGTTTTATTCTTTGCTTTGTGCGTGTCAAGCAAAAGCAGTATTTAAAATTTTCTCATCATAAGTGTATTCTCTATGCCAATGATTTGTGAGTATATAGTGTATGCCATGGTGAATTTGGTTTGTGTATTTGACATATATTTTAATACTACACTATTTTGCAAGTTTGGTTGGAAACGTTGTTGATCATTTGATTAACTATAGTGTGATTGTCACTGCATAGCAATGTTCAAGACATAGTAGTGACTCACTTAACCTTCTTCTTTGTGCCAGTTTCGCACACTTCCTAGTTTGTGTACTTCCTACTAGAGTTACAGAGAAAATATATTTTAGGGTAGTCAAATATGATTGAGAGGAAAAATTGTTATTTAATTAAAAGGACACATCAACCACCTATATATATATATATATATATATATATATATATATATATATATATATATATATATATATATATATATATATATATATATATATATATATTTTTTTTTTCTAT
>Ga0099822_1010004_pt1 | contig 11833 bp, 9 predicted proteins | sample CowpeawhiteBW_FD_76839 | JGI IMG/M metagenome (GOLD analysis project Ga0099822, IMG submission 76839) | Root nodule microbial communities of legume samples collected from California USA - Cow pea white BW | ecosystem: Host-associated > Plants > Roots > Nodule | place: USA: California | collected... | reverse complement strand
ATGAAAAGAAAAAAAAAAGAGAAAAAAAAAAAAGGGACTCACCCTTGAGGGAAGATGGTTGGAAATACTCCAAGTGTGAGTCAAAGTCTCACATTGGATAGAATATACAAAGTCAAACACTATATAAAAATAAATATCCATAACATCATTGTCTTAAGATTTTGGTGTAAAAGTGATGAAAAATGCCTTATATGTGTCAGACTAATATCATATAATCTCTCAATGACTACAATCCTATAACCCATATATATATATATATATAAACCCAACAGTATTATGAATAATGGTGAGCACATGAGGTGACAATTTGTATCTCTTATCAATAACAGGACTATATAAAAAAAAATGATAAAGATGAAAATAAAAAGTGTACTCACAAATATCTATTCATGAAGAATTTAAATGGATTTTTTTCTACATATTTTTTAACAAATCGTAGGCAAACATTACACTACGGCCAGTGCTCACTAACTATTAATATAGATTTAATTTTAATTTTTTCCTTTTCTAAGACATGTCTATTGTATGATTTTATTTGAATGTATGTTTTAAAGAGGCTGATTTATAAATAATTTTAATAATTTTACCCTTTAGTAAAAATTTATATACTTACCATGGAAGAAAAATGTGTAAAAAATATATTAAATTAGTTTTTTTTTTATATATACAAGTTATGCATGGATAACTGTGGTGACTATGGAATATCAAACAAAATCCACAAATATTTTTTACGAATAAATATTTAACCGGTCAAGAGATGGTGACAATTATTTAAATAACTTAGGTTGGTATCAATGTTATCTTTAAACAATATGAAAAATGTTGGTAAAGAAGATTTCACTAAAGATGTGTTAACATTTAATTGGTTAAAGTTAAAGTATGACTTGAAAATTTAATTGACTGTATTATTTTTTATTTGAGGTTTGAGTAAAAAAGTTTGTCTGGAGATCTTATTAACTTTATTCAGTTAATAAATGTTAGTAGGTTATCTTATATCAAAATTATATTTTAGTACTCAAGAATGGAAGTACTATTTTTCTAACCATTTGTAATGATAGTTTAACACTTATAATTAATTTGCAATTACTCTAGGTCTTTTCCACTGTTATTTGATATTATATGAAAAAATATACTGTAATTTATTCTTAAAATTTGCACATGTTCAGTAGCAGTAAATTACAAACCACTTGAAAATATATAATATTATAAAGGCTTAATTTTTTTTTCTAAGAGGTCTAATTATATTTGTATTTCTTTAATTTAAATTATTTAATACTTTGGTCTTTGAGGTTCTTTTTTAATTAATTATCTATTTTTCAAATGAACAAAGTTTCATCTTCTCGTGGTTTTTCTTATACTTAAAATCCACAAATTACTATTTATATCCATATATTTTAGGGTTTTTTTTTAGGAATTTGAGATGTACAGCAATTTCAAATTTTCAAGTAAGAAATTTAGTTGCAACTTAATGAAATTTGACCGATTTTATAAGACAACTTCATTTGGGTGACATTTGATTTATGAGTTTTAGATAGAAGACAATTTAATCAATTTAAAATATAAAAAGATTTTGAGTAGAAGGAGAAACTGATAGTTTAAGTGGAAATGTAAATTGCTTCATTTGAAAAGAAAAATAAATAAATCTTTTAACTCAAGAAACTTGATGAACTAAAACTAAGCACATTACAAAGTAGAGGAAATTCAAATTACAATTAAGCCTATTATATACTATATTCATTCAAAACGTCACAAGAAATATTCTACATTGACAAACCAACCCAACTTAACTAGGCTGCAATGAATTATCCAAATATCCTTTGCTCAAAACTCAATTTGAGAGCCAGCATTTAACGAAACAGTGTATTTGTTACAAAAAAGAGAATAGTAGACAAGTTCTATGAATGTATAGACAGACACCAATCATGGTTTAGCTTTTTCAGAATCAGATGCTCAAACATCATATTCAATGCATGCAAATACGGAGCATATATTTTTGGAGAAAGTTCACAATGCATTATTGAACATTTCAGAGGGAAAAGAAAAAACATTCTTGGCACCATTTTATGTTGCTCGTTTGGCTACAGAATCCATTGCTATCTTCATTGCACGTAACGTAAGGGTACAATATATAATCTACTGTTCAACATGGTGTTTAATAAAAATGATCCCTTCAAGTACAAGCACACAATACTTGAAAGCGCATAGTTTCACTAGTGTGTACATTCATGAAATCTATAACGTGAACCTTGCCATATAAGTTACTGAGGATTATTTACAACACATAAACAAGTTTATTAAAAGATACCCTGCAGCATGTCTTGTTATGCAGCTTTGGCGAAACCAACTCTGAGATTGCCATAGTCAAAGACAGTGTGATACACCCTCATGAAAACATCCCCAAGAATCCTTCAGGTAAAATAGTCACAGCAATATCAGAAAAAAAAAATAATATCAAAGGCAAAGCTTAGGACAATGGTAGTCAATCATTCCATTCATAGAAGGGTAACACATACCAAAGAGGACCCCGTGGAGGAGGAATGTCAAAAGCAATAAACCCACTAAGGCAAACTTCTGCAATGCCTTCTCCAGTTTTCAGAATATACTGAAATTACACAGCATTTTCAGAACCAGAATAAAATAAATAAACAATCTCTAACAGTTAGCCTTGGGATGTAGATAGTAATGTTGTTTTGAGGTTAGCATTAGATTTATGGAGTGTAATCATCTACCAAAACTGCATTGTAATTTAATTTATCACAGTTTGTAAAGCCAACCTGCTCAGGAGTGAGGGTGAAAGGTTTGTCTCCAACAGTAAATGTGATGTTTGGTAATCCAGAAATGCCATTACAGTTAACTACTGACTCTCCATTTGGACTTGGCAAGCTCTCGCACAGCTGCCAATGATCAAGGGGAAAAAATCAGCACGACATATATGTAGCCATATAAATGTAACCAACACCAAGGATGGTTCAAAAGGGCTACCTGATTCACATAGTTGAAAACTGTGTCCTTTGTCTTCTGTTGTTTTAGTTGATTCTGAATCCAAATCACAAGCATTTGACAGGGAGCACACAAAGCAGTATCTTTAGCTGACAACTTTCTCTGTTCCTTTTCAGTCACCATCTCAATTCCATTGCTGCATAGTATTAGGATTCAAAGAAAATTTAGGAGTCTCTTTCAGCCAAAATCTGATAACAGTTGTAAGAATAGAACTTAAACGCTCTCAGTTGAAAAAAGAAGAAATACATAAACCAGTAATTGTAACCAATGAAAAAATTTTAGACCCTGTTTTAGCCAAAATCTGATGGCATTAAAAGTATGGATAGAACCTAAATTCACCCAGTGGCAAAAGAAGAAATTTATAAACCAGTAGTTGTAATCAAGGGTATCAAGCCCTGAGAAATTGGTTGCTAAGGTCACAGTCAGAATATTAACCATCCCACCAACATCTTCAAAACATTACTTAATTGAAGTGCACGAAATCAAATATGTTGAAAGTGCATTCAAAACACTGATATATAAAATTGCTAATTGCAAATTCAAACAAACTGACCTCTCTGATTGACCTTTTTTGGCAAAACATAAACCAACCTGTGAGCACACATCATCAGGTCGTACCTGCAAATCAAGATCAAACACACTTAGGTCTGAGAAGTGAAAACTAGTGAAAGGAAAGATCAAAGACAACAAATCAAGTTGAAAGGAAAACTTCAAGGTAGGCAAGAGATCTTACCCCAGATATCAAGAGATCCCATAACATTTCTCCATATTCAGAAACAACTTCCTTACATTCTACGCTTAGAACTCCTTCAGCTCCAATTGCATGATTGATTTCAGTTACAACAGCCTGAAATTAACAGCGCCATAAAAATTACAAACAGAAATTTATAAATATCAAAGTCTTCAAAGAAGCATAAGGACTCACAGTTGGACCAGCAAGCAAAGATGTTCCTGAATCCACAATAGCAGCACAGCCACCCTCACAGACACCTGAGGATAGCATCGATATACAGGATTAGATAAATTTCATGATCAAAGATCATGGCTACTAAAAAAAAAATGTAAAGATACAGTGAGTACACAAGTCACAAGTCTTTAAAATACACTACAGTATGTGAGAGGAAGAAATAGAAGTGAGTTTTCTCCTTGTACCACATTCTAAAACCTTTCAACCACTCAATCACTCACTACTTATTCCCAAATAACTCCCCAAAAGACAACAGAAACTATCTATATAGAATTGAAGAAGAATGAAATGAAGTCACCTGTCGAGACACCTCCAATGAAAAAGTCTCCCATTTCAATCTGAAAAGGAAAATATTCTTGTGAGCCTTTCAAAAATAAACCATACATTCCTGATCAAACTAAATTGTTTTGCTCACCTGCCAGTAGCCTTTTCTAGTGACTGGGACATAAGTGTGATTTCCCTTGAAGTGTTTTGGATCAACACCTCCAAAAACTAGTTCTCCGCCCTCTTTCGCATTTGGATCGCCATTGAGCCAAAAAGAGAACACCTGCTCACTTACAAGATTTTGCTGCACCATATTGTACCTGTAATTTAAATGGATCAGTAAATGAAAAGATTTAAGGCTTACCAATTGGCCTTCTGACGTGAATACCAGCTGCAAATGAACTAACAAAAGTGCATGATGAACATACCATAATGGCACAGCACTTTCAACAGAGATCTCCTGAAACCCAAGCCCGAGTAATCCATCAAACTTCGCTAACAGAAAGGAAAGACTTCCTTCTCGAGTTGCCTCAATGAAATCCTACAGTTAAAAAGAATAACATAATGGTAAATTCTATAAAGTATTGCTGCAGAACTGTTCAGTCTAGATGTGGGATCTAATGTATTAAGAGGCACTCACTCACCTGTTTCTTGACAACAATATCACCAACTTTAACATTATCTTTACTGAAAAAACCAGATATTGATCCAGATCCATAGGTTATTTTACACGAAGTTCCTGGTTGACAAGTAAAAAGATGAATTGAAACATGTCAAATAGCATCCGCACAGAATGCACTACCGTTTAATGTTGGGGTTACATGATTGCATCTACCACTATAATGATTCTGCATAATAAGAAGCTGGCATTACCATTTTTGATATATGTTTTGGACTTCTTTGGCTTGTACCATTTATGGGTATAGCAGGCAAGCTGTAAGAGAACATTAATCAACAGGACTCATTGATAGTACACACAGGAAAAGATTGAATGCACAGAAGTTAAGTTGAACTCACAGAAAAATAGCACTTTGATGATGGAACCCATAGGTTGGAACTACCAGTATCAAATATGACATTAAATTTCTGCGGAGGTGTGCCAATTCCAATCTCTCCATAATATTGTGCATCCAAATAATTCTTCAAAGGTACTATGCCCTCATCGGTTGGTTTGCCAACATACTGATCATATGCACCCAACACAGGTCTGCCTAATCCTAGTTTTTCTCGTACCATTCTAGCTGTTCTGATACTATCAAGATCTAGATCTCTCTTCTTCAAACCAATTCTCATAAGTCCACTCGAGAAAGAAGGAAGAAGTGAGCATGTCAAAGCCCACAAACAAAAGGTGAACAACAAATACGTGTTCCCCATCTTCAAAGAGAATCTGCCATACAGGGTAATGTAACGGTAAGTCGGATATATAGTCCCAGATACACATTCAAATTAGTAACATGAACTAGCTTATGCATGAACTAATTTGTAAAAGCTCTCTCAATTAGTTTCTCTACCTTTTTCCCTTTAACTTCTGCATAACCGAATTTTAGGATAAGTCAAATTCATTTTTTTCTTCCCTAAAGAGCTTATGGAGAAGGTTGTCCAAGGATACCCATGTTTGAAATCTTTTTCGAAACAACACTAGTGAACTAAAAAACATAAAGAAAAAATTAAATAAACTCTTTCCATATGCTAACATGAACTTACACAGAAATAAAATAGCTCACATGTTATCTTCCCTAAAAGTTGATTTTAACGTATGCTGAGCTAATTATAACCATTAAAAAAAAATGCTTATCTTGTTTTTCTTTCTTCTCTTTTTCTACCGGAGCTTATAGAAAAAGTTTCTAAACAAAACCCTCGGTAAAACTAAGATCTTCATCAACAAAGTTCATAATAAACGGTATTCATGGAATTATTACAATGAATCCGAACCTTAACAAGCCAACACTTGTCTTCTTCATCTTATCTCATTCTAATGTTTCTTCTCAGTTGACTTAACTATTTCTACAATCGTTTAACCTATACATGAAAAGAAAACTCTTTTTTTCTGGTAACAATAACAGACAGTCCCCAAATCCACTAGCGGAATATTCGAACAGATGCATCAAATGAAAAAGGAAAGGATAAATAGAAGTGAGACGAAACATGTTTATACAATAGCATGAAGACAGATCAACACCAGTGGAAAACTGAGGATAAGATATCACCAGAAAAAAAGTCAACTGAACTGAACTCAACATAGGATCATGATACCAATAACAAAGAAAAAAAAAAGTTATGCAAAATCAAACCTGTAGTCAAAGCAAAATTAGGACAAGTAAAATCTAGTGGAAATTAGAAGAAACCAAGTGACCTCAACTCACTAGGATGATCTACGATTGAAGTTTTAATATTTTTTTACGGGGATACATGTGATTAAAGCTAAGAGATCAGAAAAATGAAAACTTTTTGCTACTGCAGATGCTTGTGCAGCAACTATCGTGGTACTTTACTACGGTTCAAAGCAGAGTAGGGAGAAGAGTTGATGAAAGAACACGTTACCTACACTGACAGGAAGGTCTCTGGGAGGAGAAGATTGGAATCTTTTTGGGTAGCACTTATATATTTACAACACAAACAATACACTTACGTTAAATTACTTAATTGCTCAAAAAACATATCTACGATGGCATCAACGAGGTCATATTTTATCATATTATCTGAATATTTATGTAATTATTTAGTGGAGCTTGGCTTTTTTATTACACTCTCAAACAAAAACCCTCTCTTCCCATGCTTCAGCAAAGTATTTTATTATATTTGGTGGAGCACGTTATCCTTCCTTCCTTCCTTCCTTATTTATTATTTATTATTTATTTTTTTATTGGAATTCAATATAGGTATGCATAGTAAAAGGGATTTCCAGTAACTTACACATTATTTTCACTATTCACAAAAATACAGTAAAATAAGGTATAATAATATTGTGATTTTCATTTTTTAATTTTTATAATTATAGTAAAATAAAGTATAATAATATTATAATTTTTATTTTTATTTTTTATTTTTTGACTTATTAATCAATATTTTTTTTTAAATAATTAATGACATATACCAAGTGACGTTAAATAATAAAAGTTGATTATTAAAAAATATAAATTATTGTATAAATTTTCTAAAAGAAAATGTAACAATGTTTTGTCAATTAAGTTTTATGAAACAAATTTACACTGATAAATTAAAGGCTAATGTTATATTGAATTTTAGTTTTCTACAAATTTGATAATAAGCTGTAAAATTCATGTACTAATACTCATTAAATGCTGTAAAATTCATGTATTAATACTCATTAAATTCATGTATTGAAGAATTAAATTATAACTTTTTTATAAACTAAACAGTAATTGGTAGTAACTAAAATGGCTATGTATTCATAGATTATTAGTAAAAATGTGAAGAAAAGAAAATTAAAGAAATTGCCGAATTTCACAAAAAAAAAAACAATCACGGTGAGAATATCATATCTGGAACATAATAAGTAAAATGAAATGAGTAATGACATAAGTAATAACAAATAAAAGGAATAATAAAAGGAATGATTGAAAAACTTTTTAACTGGAACTTTAAAGAAAAATAAAAAGTAAAATTATTTTTTTTAATAAGTTAAGATAATTTTATTACACATTAAAAAGTAAAAATTTAAATAAGTCACTGAAGGACTTTTATAAATTAATTTGAATGTATGTATTTTAAAATATAATGTGTATATATATCTGGTGCATGTGTGCGTGAGCGAGAACATGATTTTTCATGTTTTATTTTAGTGTTTAGAAAACACTTCAAAAAACAAGTATTTAATAATAATGGTGTGTAGTACATTACTGGGCTAAGGGGTGGGCTTTCTCTTCACTAACCCTGGCCCATTTAAGTCCGGCCCAGTCACTCTCCATGGCACAATTCGCATAGAGGCGCTTTCTTCTTTGCAGTGATTAGGCAGCAAAGTGACCTTCCTCTCTCTGGCTTCGGTGGCTTTGTATTTTGAGGTAATTTTCTTTATCAATTTGAACTGAAGCTCTAATTCAACTTCACCTTTGTCAATGCATTAATATAACATGTTCTTCTAATCCTGTTTCTGCTGAAAGTTTGGAATCTGGTTTTGTCCTTGGTTTGATTAGTGTATGGCCTTGCATTTTTGGTGTTTGATAAAATGACCTCAAGGGATAGGTTCACACCACTTTGGTTAAGACATAATATATTAATAGCTTCTACACTTCGTTAAAGAATAATTAGTGTAGAAAACTGGGAATCTTAATAATATAGAGGCTTCTCATCTTGTTCTTTTATTGAAGTCTTGGCACTTTTCGTTTTTCTACTTTGCTTGGATAAAGGGTTTATAAAAGCATAATTGGTTGGCAATTTACTGTCATTTGGGGGAATAACGTCCAATTGGATAAATTCTTCTGTGACGCCTATAGGAGACAAAAAATAAAAAATGAAATTAATTGAGCTTCCTCTGTGATAACTGGTTTTATAAAAGAAACTACTGCATTTTGCATTCTTCTTTTCTTCTATAATTTTTCATGAGAAAAAAATATTCAAACAGGACATCAATTCTAATTCTCATTATGAGACAATACCTCCAGGGTAGTCTTAAATGTGACTTTCGAATTGGACTCTTTAAAGAACAATTTAAAGCTGTTTCACAAGGAACATGGTTGCATATATTTAGACAAATTTCTCTTTTACAAATTCTAGTGGATAACGTTTGTAACTAACTTCCCTCACCCTGAAGATGCTGCACTATCAGCACTATCAATATGATCTGCTATAGCTAAAGTTTCTCCTGCTGCATTAGATTTGTGGTAATGAAGCTAGTATTTGTTAATTTTGATGGTTGAAGTGCATAACATTGTATAGCAAACTTTTCTCATATATTGGATGGCTATATTTTTAGTTTATTACTAAATTAAAAGTTATTACAGGCAAAGCTCTAATAAAATAAAACAAGTAGTTTTCACATCCTGCAATATCAGTGGCATCAACTTTATAGTTTTCTGTGCTTACAACGAATCTTTGTTTTACCTATTTGATTTTCATTTTACATCAGCCACTATTAAGTTTAATATTGACATTTTTTATGTGCCTTACAACTGTTAAGAGTGAATTCTGCTTGCATTGCAATCACAAGCACACTAATGCAAAGTGACCTTGTGATATGCTTACTGTTATATTGTAGCTGGAGGTATTCTATTGGACATCTTTCTCATCACAATTTCCTTTATGTTGAGCATTAACTCTTAACCACCCGGGGGTGCCTTTCTGTAGGTAACTAACACAATGTCGCTGAGGCGTTTCTTAGGCTTTTCTGATGGTGAGGTCATGAGGTCTGACGCAAAACCTTGTTCTCGGCTAATGAGGCACACGGCTGGAATCTGTAGTGTTGGGGGAGCATTAGGATTTTGGATCCTTTGTCGACTGCATTATGGTTTGTTCTACCTTTTACTCTTGCTTCCTTCTTGTTCTAGCTGAACTTTGCAACTGAATTGCTCATAATATTGTTTTCCTGTGAATGATGATTAAAGTAAACACGGCATTTCTGGAGCATTTTCTGAACAGTTTGAATTTTTTGTTGAATCACTGTATCAACTAGTTGAAACTAGAGGAAAAAGGTTGTTGGGGTAAAAACTTAAGTTTCTGAATTGCTAAACTGTACAAAGAATAAACTAATGCGTACCTCATGGCCTTGCGGTAGTAGGTTGGTCCTCCAGTGTTGGTCTTCCATGCTCTGCAATGGTGGGGTAGCACGTGCAAAACTTCAATAGTCTAGTCAGTAAAGGCACCGTACCTTGAGCCAGCTAGGTTTAGGGTTTTTAATAATCTTCTGAAGTTTTTATCTTTTAGTCACCATTATGGACAAGTGATTTGGGCCATGCCCTTGCCAGAACATACATAGATACAAGAAGAAGCCAAATATGTAAAAGAGTAGAGTTAAATCTAACGATATGATCCTAATTGCAAAATGTGCAGTAAACCTCCTGAAGATAGACTATCTGCATAAATACGAAGCAAATCTGATATAAATAGGAATCTAAGGCAAGGCAACTAAATTAAATATGTACCATTGGTCTGTTTAAAAATACAACCCAAAAGTACTTTTGGGAGCTTCTCTACTGAAATATAGGGCTTTTTCCGGTAAAGAAACCCTTAAAAAGTCCTTTTAGCACTGTATCCAACCTTGATTTGTAAACACAATTGTGAGCCAACGTGACTACAGAAGCTCTCTAGTCCGGTCTTTAGGATTATGAAGCCTAATTATAACTATTTTTTTCACTGAAAAAGAGCCGAGTATGTAGTCATTGTTCTTTGCTTCCGCCTAATTTCGGGCTGCTATAGACTCCTTGATATTAGCAACTCCTTCAACTAGTGAAACCTTTTCGTTTTCTTCATTCAGTGTAACAGAGTGCCAAACTTATAAAGAGGGGAGTTTGACCATCACTCAGCATGCCTCTAATTTAAAACAAACCCCTTTTACGTGTTTCTTATATGATGTAGTGTCACTCTTGAAATAATTTCGAGGTTTTAAATAGTATTTACATCTCCCCTTTCTTTCCCTCGAAATCTTGTATCGGTTGAATGTGAAAAAATTTGTGACATTGTAATTCATCCTTCTATATTTTCTTAATCTTTGTTGGTCATGCAGGTCCTCGAATTACAAATCCTAGGAGCCTTCGTTGGGCAGCATGTGGAGCTGTAACTGTAAGCTCAAGCACGGCTTTACTGGTTCGTTTATTTAGTCCTGAATGTGAGCCCCAAAATATAGCTGCTTACGACAATAAAAAGTAACACTGATATTGTCACCCCTTTCATATTTCACTGTTAGTTAATATAAAAAAGGGGAAATTATGAGTTTTTGAGAACCTTTTCTCCCCAGGAAATGGACCAACATATTGAAATCACATCACTCTTGTAGCATTATAATATACTTGATTAGCTAGGTTGCAAATATATTGCATATGTAAGGTTTATGGTATGGATTTCATTTTGTGGCATCACACAGGGAAAATTAGGCTAATTATTCTCATTATGAATTGCTATTAGAAAGGGTAAAATACTTCAACTCTATAATTTCTCCGCTGAAAATTTTCGGAATGAAATTTTCAGTGTATAAAATAAATTTCTAAGAGTCCAGTCCGGAATAAATGGAAGGTGACATAGATACTGGGCAAAATATCTTGGATAACGATGGCTATTTGCTAATGGTGGATTCAGGTTTGGGAATGAGTTTGTGCCCATTTTGCTAAGTAGTGGACTGGTCAGTAGAGATGACAAATAAACTTGTCTCTGTGGATATTGTCCGAATCCATCCTCGTTTTGACGGGGAATCCTCGCATTTACTCGGTATAGGTATGGAAAATCTCCAACTTTTTCAATTGGGTATGAGAATGGATATAGAGATGTATATATCCCGTTATAATACTCGTTCCCACCATATCTCCATTCTTGTTTAAATTATTAAAATATTCATCACTAATTAAGTAACCCTATATATATATATATATATATATATATATATATATATATATTTTATTTTTTTTTTTTTTTTTTTTTTTTTTTTTTTTTTTT
>Ga0099822_1010002_pt1 | contig 11833 bp, 5 predicted proteins | sample CowpeawhiteBW_FD_76839 | JGI IMG/M metagenome (GOLD analysis project Ga0099822, IMG submission 76839) | Root nodule microbial communities of legume samples collected from California USA - Cow pea white BW | ecosystem: Host-associated > Plants > Roots > Nodule | place: USA: California | collected... | reverse complement strand
GTAGGGGAACCGAGGCATAAAAGTTGCCAATAATTGCAAAATTGCCACCGCGCCATTATAGGCTTCGGTTCCTGGCCAACCGAGACCTATAAGGCGAGGTAGAAATCCAATTCTGCACTAGTGCTTACCTTGAATCCTTACCAAATTATACAGATGGGGCACCACCATGAATCCCCACTAACAAGGGTCATGGAATTATGTCCCAACCACTGAAGCACGACCCTGAAATCTCACTTAAAGATTCCAAGGAATTACGCACTGACCACAGACCAATCATGCTCAATCAATAAAGTAATATTTATCATTCACATAATCTCATGCCAACCTTTACAACCCATCCTCATTCATATCCAAATGTTGAATTCGTACCAACTCATCCTTCCCAAACCATGAATATAGATTTGTATTTCATATCAATACCATGTGTCTTTGACACTAACCATCTCATTTAAATCACATGTCAAGTTCATATCAAACCCATCATTCACAATCCATGAATCACATCACTCATGCATAATCATTTATCTCATGCTTTTAACATAACAATTAAATTCAAGCAAGTATTAACCATTCAAGATCAAAGAAACAACCAAACATCACTCTACCCTCGCCCAACTCCTCGCTCAGGATGAAGGGTCTCGCTTAGGCGAGAGGGACTCTTGCTCAGGCGAGCCCCCCTTCGCCTAGGCAAGGGCTCGAATAGGGGAACAGTGGCTTCCTGCGCCCTCTCGCTTAGGCGAGTCCTCCTCGCCTGAGCGAGACTGTGACTCGCTGAAAACGGAGACGCTTCGCTCAGGCGACAACTCACGTAGAGAAATTAGAGTGAGTTCCCGCTAGCCTCGCCTAGGCGAGATATGCTCGCTTGGGCGAGAAAACCAGTGCTCGCCACTGTTCTCTCGTGCACAACCCAACGAACAAGATCCAAAAGCCCAATAATTCATTTCACAGATTCACAACAACAAGCAAGACATACCATGGTGAACTAACAGTAACTCAAGCAGAAAAGCGCAATAACAGAGTGAACCCTAGCTTCCCTTACTTGGAAAGGGGTAAAAAGGGGCTTTGGCAGCCAAGCTTAGATAGCACAACATCTCTAGGAACGAACTGAAGAGATGCAGTAGAAAAATGGATCTGAGCTAGCTTGCAGATGACGGAGCTCAAAACCCTAACAGAGCTTCTGTTTTGGAAAGGAAAAGGGTCAAAGCTTGTTTTTGGCAAAGTGAGAGCAGAATGGAAGTCTAGGCTGCTTTAGGGGTCTTGGCACCCTATGGGCCAGCCATTAGGCCCATCTTCTTAGGATAGGCCCTTAAAACTTAGGGCAAAAAAGGAATAGAAATAAAATGGGTCTTACATTGAACTTATAGACAAAGTACCTTGTTTTTATGAATGCTATATCTAGTTATATATAGTTATAAATCTACTTGCCTTCACACAAGCATTTCAGCAAACACCTTCATGCATTTAGGTTTCCTTTTATAACTTTTGTCAAACAGTTTGTGAATTTGGTTTATCTGTATAGTTTAGGCAGGGTTAGCTATTAGATTAGCCGAGGACTAGTTAGTAATTACATTTTATACATTCATATATTCATTCCATCAATTGCACATGCACGTAAGAAGTTAATTTGTGAACATTGTGCCTTTCATGCATTACATTATTAGGTGTAATTAGATTAGGTTGCATTCATTTTAGGTATCTATAGAAGATTAATTAGTTTCCCCACTCAAATCATGTCACACACACTATAACTAGTCAATTGATTACTTATCCTTAAATAGATTGTTGGTTGTTGTTATACTACATTATTTTGGGGAAAGCATTATCTGCATAAATTTTACACAACTAGAGACTTATCACCCATATCAGTCAAAATGTTTAGAATTGACCTAGGTATTTGTTGCAAGTTCTAACGATGGATAACTGACCTAGAAAACAAAATCAAAATGAGGGATAGAGAATGGAGCACAAACGCTTCTTGAAAGAAAAAAGATGTACAAAAACTAAATAAAAATATTTTTTTTTTAAATTACAAGTGTCAATCACACTTTGAGACTTTCTAATCCGGTTAGTATTGTAGTTACACACGTCAACTAAAAGTTAATATCGTTGGCTATAGAAGATGTATTCCATGCATTAATAAACTATGGTGATTATTTTTGTATAAACTTTTTTATAGAGAAATTCTAATTTTGCATGTATGTTGAAGGACTACAAACATAATAAACCCTTATTATTATTATTATTATTATTATTATTATTATTATTATTATTATTATTATTATTATTATCATTATCATTATCATTATCATCATCATTATTATCATCATTATTATTATTATCATTATCATGATCATTCATCTTACTAGAGGTCCAAATGCAAGTGGCGAGGTTCGGATAGTCGCCTTGGTGAACCTAGTGGCCGGAGTCTGGCCTCTTTGTCGCTCGAATGGGGGAGCTCTACCTGCAAAGACTTTATGAACCTCACCACTTGCATTTGGATCTCCTGGTAAGATCATTTGGAACCCATCGTGAAATCGATAACGAGATTCAACATGCGAACCATTGGTCCCTTAATCCCTCCATTGGGGATGATCCACTCATTCCCTTTAAACCTTAACTAGGGGGCTTATGTTCCTACCGCACCCAATAGCCCTACATCGCTTAGAAGTCGAGGCCTAAGGCGGTTTACATACCCTTTCCTCTTTCCACCCTCTGAGGTAGCTTTTAAGGACAAAATTGTGATGGAGTCGACGCTTCAAAGCGGACAATACCTCGGATGAAGGGTGATTGACCCTAACGATATCCTCGGATCGGAACATTGGTGGTGTAGCCCTATAGAATGTGTATTGGCCCTGTAATGAACAATCGTGAACAAGTTGTAAATAAACAAGTTATTTCGTGTGAGACATTTGTATTGGTTTACTGTTTCTTTACGTATTTATGTTGTTTGCTCGTTTTCCACTCGGAGAGGGCTTAATGCCTCGCGAAGAGGGCTTAGTGCCTCTTTAAAGAAGGCTTTAAGTGTCTCACGGAGAGGGCTTAGAATGTATATGCGTGTAATAGGTAATCATGTAAATGTACAGAAGGATACAAAGAATTGAAAATGAAAAGATAGGCCAAATGGTGAAAGAGGACTTTCATTTATAGTTGGCGAGTGTACCTCGTTAAAACCTTGTCTGACAAAACCCTCCTTAGGGATAAAATCCGGGCTAAGGAAAAAGAGTACACGCGTCCTCAAGAGTCTTTAACTATAGTACATTTTCAAGTCGGTAGCGTTCCACGTTCTAGGATGAGCTTCCCATTAAGTTCTTCTAGTTTGTAGGCTCCATTTTGGAGAGAGTTGGTGACTCTGAAAGGCCTTGATGAGTTCATATCTAGGCCTTCATATAATATTTAATTTTGGGAATTTAATTGAATTTTGTGATTAAAAGATCAATTTAATCAGGATTTGTGATAATTGAGCTTATTGAGTTTGTAAGATAAAAATAGGTTAGAATATGATTTTAGTTAAATAAAGTATTCTTGGATATTCTAACATTTGTTGAGACAGTTGAAGTTAAATTTGATTCATTAGAGATGTGAGATTGAATTGTTCTGAATTACAAAATAAGGACAAGTTAATAAATTCTGAAAAGAAGTATAAAAGAAGCTGAATACACCCCTAAATTTTTACATGTACACTCCCCTTTTCACAAATGGTCCATACAATTGGCTTTCATTATTATAGGCCTTAAATTACTAAATTTCACCCTGCACACTTAAACTCAACATGTCATCAACATGTCATCTATCTACCACTAAAACATCTAAGCCAATATCATCTCCACACAACCAGAAACCTAGCTTCTGCCTATTGCACCTTGACGCTGGCAACCACTACGCCGCCACCACCATGGAACCTGCAGCGTTTAACGTCGCGACACCACCATATCTGAAACGCTCCACTACCACGCATCTCGTGGACCACTGCGAGCCTCCACACAATTGCAACAGAAAACGCTGACGCTGCCACCATCTGCACTGCACGCGAACGCACTTGAATTGCGCAACCTCCATTGCACCAGCAGCAACGGAGAAGGCCGCCGCGAGTTCATTCAACGTCGTTTGAGCAGCCATGGGAACCATCTCACGACAGCGCACTTGCGTTCGAACCCACGCATCCCCTTTGCACCTATATCTGAGTAACGAAGAAAACGCAACTAGCTCGTCGGACTTCCATTGTAGTACACTATAACCCACACAACTCACCATATAGTGTACCTGCAACCACACTCCGAGAACAACGTTCACCGGAGAAGTAGACGCAAACACCAGATTTGCACCGTCGTCGGAGCAGAGCGTCACCAACAGGTCAACACCGTCAACCACTTGCAGATCTTGCCCATGAACCAAACAGCAGCAAAGCAAGCCATACACGTGAACAGCACAAACCTTAAAGGAGGAGGGAGGAACTTCATTTGACAGAGAAAGAGAGAACTGCCACATGTGAGCTACTTTGCATAGTCAACGGGTCAAAATTGATCGTATATTCAAACTCTTGTCAAAGTTTGCCCAAACGAGAGAAACTAATTTAAATTTGGACTATAAGATTGTAAATGAATGATATAGAGAATTAATATAAATATTATTTGGTGATAATTGATTAAAGATTTAAATAATTAATTTAATAATGCTATTATGATCAAACTAATATTACTATACTATACCACATCAGTAGCACTCATCGGTTATCTAAATATTATTATTTGGTAATAAATATTGCTTGGATCCGGGAGGGGTTAACTGCAGAAAGGACTCCGAAGCTCAAGTCAGCGAAAGCTCTCAGAAAGTCAAATCAGGTGATTAAGGAAGTAATGAATGCGTGCCTTTAATTTCTGGGGTCCATGCATATTTATAGATCATTAATTATGTCTGGCCACGTCATGGGCTGGGCCCTTGCTTGGACCGTAGGTGGGCATGGGCCTTAGCCCAGGCCCTTAGTTCGATTGTTGGAGACTGGTGACTTGTATTGGAGTGTTCTGTTTTTTACTAAGTCCTTGGTTGTTTGTATAGAGTTGTCGGCCTGAGCCGGTTACCCTTTAACGGCTTAGGCCGCTATAGTTGTTTTCGGTTGTTTTCGGCTTGTTAAATCAATGTCGCTTCTTAGTGATTTTAGTCCGGGTACCTTAACATATACATGGTGCTTACTACTATTCGGCTTAGGCCGACTAGGTGCGGTACAAATATCTTTAAATAATTAATTTGATAAAGTTGTTGCCATCAAATTAATACTACTAAACTATAACAAATTCAGTATTTATAAGATAACAGTCAAGAAATAGAAAGGATAAAGTCAACTCTAAGTCGTCTCCTAATGAACATGAAATTGATGTCGGACAAATTACCTCTTATAAAAAATTATACAAAAATGGTAAATTAAATAAAATAAGAAATAAAGAAACAAAGTTGGAAAAAGATAAAAAATATAACACAATGATAAAGAAAATAGATTGATTCCACTGTTTTTTTTTTTTCAAAATATGATTCATCTTCGGTTATCTAAAGATTATTGTTAGATTAATAGATTTAATTATTGTTATAGATATAGATTTGTCAATTAATCAATGTAAATTCTTAAGTAATTTATTGGCATTCTCAATTAATTTGTTGGAGATCATCATCATTATTATTATTACAATTATAATATTATCATATCATTATAATCATCATCATTATTATTATTATTATTATTATTATTATTATTATTATTAGTGTTCTTATTACTATTATTATAACTTTCATTATTATTATTATTATTATTATTAGGTTAAAATATATATTTGGTTTCTATTTTTGTTCATTTTTTCTCAATATAATCCTAATATTATTTTTTTTTTCTAATCAAGTTCCAATTATTGTCAATTTTGTTCAATTTTCTCTTATTTTGCTAACGCTATTTAAATAACTAACAGTAATGAACTATGACTGTCACATGTCACTTTTGTTTTTTTTTTAAGTTTTTAATTTTTTTTTGACAAAATATGTCCACATGTCAACCTAGCAACATGCCACATGTCAAAGTCCCAATTTTTTTTTAATGGAGCAATTTTGTCTCTCTCCAAATTAAGATAAAATTTAATTTTTACATAAATATTATAATGGTGTTGTTTTAAAATTCATATTTTTATTAAATATTTGGTTTATGGTTACAATTAGATTAAAAAGTTAAAGATGAGGACTAATATCATTGATCTAAAATTTTAAGAACTTAAAAATCAAATGTGATTTTTAAAATTTTGAGAGGTTAAAAAGTGGGGAGTATCATCATTCCTTTATGTGATTATGTAATTTTTAACCTCTTAAAATTTTGGATCGATGGTGTTAGTCCTTATCTTTCAAATTTTTGTTTTAATTTTAAATTAATTCTAACCTTAAACCAAAAATATTTAATAAAATTGTGAATTTTAATAAAAAAATATTATAACTTTTATATAAAAATTAAATTTGATCTCAATTCGGAGAGGAACAAAATTTTTCATTAAAAAATAAATTAAACTAAATTGAACAAAAATAATGAATATAAAAACTAAATTAAATATAAAACATTGACTTTAACAAGTGGTACACTATTGGATTGATGCGTGGACATTTTTTAAAAAATAAAAGAAAAATTTAAAAGATCAAAACAAATTCAAAAAACCCACGAAGTCACATGTGGTCGTACTCTTCAATACACTAACTATTTAAACAACGTTAGCAAAAAAGGACCAAATTGAATAAAATTTACGAAAATTCAAATCTAATTGAACAAAAAACAATATTATGACTAAATTTACAAAACTGAACGAAAATAGGGGCCAAATATAAATTTTAACCTTATTATTATTATTATTATTATTATTATTATTATTATTATTGTTATCACTACAAAAAAATACCTTATTAGTGACCAATTTTACTGACAAAAAATAATAGGCATTGTAGTGATTAATTTGGATATTAATTTATAAACTAAAAATTATTGGTAACTAAAATAGTTTTTAAATTGGTCTCTAAATTGATTACCATAGTGAATTGTCTGTAAATTGGTCACTAACATTAACAACCAAGGCTTTATATACTAGAAAAATTGGTCTCTAAATTTGTATCTAAATTGGTCACTAATAAAAAAAAATTAGAGATCAATTTTTTTTGTAAGTAAAACCTTCGTAGCTAATGTTAATATAGATACCAATTCATCATAATGACCAATTTAGAAATTATTTTAGTTATTGATAATTTTTAATTTATAAGATTAGTGTTTATTATTTGTACTATACCTAGGCATACTTGGATAACTATATGATCAAAATCGCCTAGGTATAGCCCCACAAATAGAAGCAATATATGAGTAACCGGTTAAACAAGATCTTATAGCGGCCCAGGCCGCCTACTATAGATCTCATATTGAACATAGGGTCGTTAACTCCGGACTTAGGCCTCTCAGACGCTCAGAACTTGGGCTCAGCCCAAGCCCATAGAGAATCAAAAAGGGGCCCAACCCATAAGAAGGGACATACACATTTAATGACTCTATAAATACGTGTGGACCCCAACAATTAAATGTACGCTTTCATTAATTTCCTAATATGAGATTTGACTTTTGAGAACCTTTTTGCTGACTTGATCGTCATAATCTTCTTCGCAGGTAACCACCTAAGGGTCCATACCGTGTCTATGTTAGGAGATAATATGTACAAGTCAAGAAGGAGCCGGTTCGAGAGGTCAAAGATTGAGATAAAACATTATTTGTGTTTTCTAATATCTCTTATTTATTTCCGCAGGAACATTATTATTATTATTATTATTATTATTATTATTATTATTATTATTATTATTATTATTATATAAATGACACGCACATTACAGGATTTCACGCATCATATATGAAGATACATTTTTGATCGGATATATAAAGGTACATCAAACTAAAAGTGTGCACTTCGCATAGAAAACTTAGGTTATACAATATAAAAAACTGTCTTTTTAACAGAAATAAAATTTGTCCAATTGTTTCAAATTATGAATTTCATAAAGATTTTGTATGGTAAAAGAATAGGTGGCTACAAATTAATATTGATGGGATATACAAATACCACTTTGGCACAACAAATTCTGGTAGGTTCATTTCTATTCTAAGTTAAACCACTATACCTAAATATATATCATTATGATACACGTTCCATCAAGTTAAGCAGTTTGTGGTTTAACTAGCTATTCATCTATGTGTTAGTCCGTTACCTACTGCCAAAGTGCAATTAATTAACATTTGAAAAAAATAAAATAAAATACTAAAAAACAAGCACGGAACAGCAGATAGACCAGAAGGTGACAGAGTTGTTACTTACCCAATGTTAGTTTAATCTTGGCTTTCAAACCAAACATGATGTGCACCCATCAATGTATTCCTACCTCTCTTTCATATTCATATATGTGTGTGTGTCTGTTTTACCCTAAACTTTGAAAGCCATAGCTCAACAATAGTTTATTTTGTGGACTAAGCAATTGGGATCGTTCAAAGAACCTTCTGTTTCCATAGCCCATGCCATTGCGGATGAAGTTATAGTCCCTTTTAAATTGCAATGTGTATGTGTTTTTTTTTTTTAATCTTTGTTTCCTTAGCCTTATGCCATTTTTGATGAAATTTTAGTTCTTTTTAATTTCTTATATGTGCTTCTTTTGTCTTTCAAGATTTTTTTTTTCAAATTGAGTAAATTTGTTTTACTTGTTATTCTAAAATTAAGCTACTTTGTGTTTTTTTTTATCATAATTTACTTGTTTTCTTCGATCTAACAAATTCAAATCCTCGTTATTATTTAAAATCTTCATAAATTGAATATATTAAATTAGAATAATCAGATAGTTTAGTAATTAAAATTGTAAAAAGGTTATGTAATATGTTGTTATGAGACCAAGTTGTACTCCACAAGTCTGCTGAACTGCTCTAGCACTCGGTTGCTGGCTTGATGCCTCCCTATTCCGATGAAGCTCCGATGACGGTGCAGGAGTGCCTGCAAAAGACACTCCGATGCTTAAGTTAGCACTGGTGATGTCAGAGATTCAGGAAATATTTTAATGCGTAATCAATACATAGAACAATGTGCTATTTATACCTTTTTTACCTGTGGGTTCTACCTGGAATGGGTTTTTGGGCCAAAAATACCTCTTTTAATTGTTTCTCGATCTAATGACAATGGGTGAAATTACAAGAAGAGCCCTCGATAGTTGCCGTTGGGCGGCTTGAGTCAATATGGGCGGATATCGCATACTTTATGGGAGATCCTAAGTATATAGTATCCGATAAGCAAACATGTGGGATTTGAAGGTTGGATACTTTTGGGTCGCCTAGTTAGTTGAGTGGATAAGGATGATTACCTCTTACTCGAGCAACTTCATAGTGTATTGCTCATGATATTTCCTTATTGCCTGTTAGTTGGATGCTTGAGGCCGCCTACTGCGTGCTGGTGTATTCCTCAATGTAGGGTGAATAATATAGGTGTTGATGACTGCTTAATGTGTACTAAGGGATTCTTAGAATAGAGTAAGCAACCTTGGAGGTTACTAATGGTTGCTTACTATGTATTTATTCCTTAGTACAGAGTAAGCGACCTTAGAGGTTACTAATGGTTGCTGGTGGCTACTTACTGTACTAAGGGGTTCCTTAGTATAGAGTAAGTAGCCTTGGAAGTTACTGATGGCTGCTGGTAGCTGCTTACTGTGTACCAAGGGATTCCTTAGTATAAAGTACGCGGCCTTGGAGGTTGCTGGTGATTGCTTGCTGTGTACTAAGGGATTCCTTAGTACAAAGTAAGCGGCCTTGAAGGTTACTGATGGTTGTTTACTATGTACTAAAAGATTCCTTAGTACAAAGTAAGCGACCTTAGAGGTTACTGATGACTGCTTACTATGTACGGATTCCTTAGTACAGAGTAAGCGGCCTCGGAGGTTACTGATGACTGCTGGTGGCTGCTTACTATATACTAAGGGGTTCCTTAGTATAGAGTAAGCGACCTTAGAAGCTGCTAGTGGCTGCTTATTATGTATTGTGTGTACTTATACCTGATTCATGCTATAGTTGAGACATAATAGTTCTTATAACTAGGAAAATACCAAATAAATTTATGAAATAAAAATTCTTTAAACTTAATTATTTTTTGTGAATTTAATGTGTAAATGTTATTATTATTATATTTCTCTTTTAAGTTTCGGTCTGATATGATTGTTGATTTATACTTCACCTTTTTTTTAATTCAAAAAATAATTGAAGTTTGAGAGAATAAAAGATTTTCATTCTTTAAGTTACTTTAAAGTTTAAACTTTATTCATCAAATAAAAATTTAGCCAACAAAAATATTAAATCTCATACAAATTTTAAAAAATATATCTTCAATTTATAATTTTACGTTGTACAAATTAATTCAAATTTTATTACAATCTATCTATTTTACAGAAGATGTCAATTTGAGAGTTTTAGATAAAATTACGGGAAATACTAGTTTAAATTATAAGTAACGAGTGAAGAAAAGTGAAATTAACCTATACTTTTCTATCCTTATATTTTAAAGTTTCAATTTAGCATATGCTATGTGGGTAAATCCACTCTTGAATAAGTCTTTTTTTTTTTCAACTAAATGAATAGGTTGAAAAAAAGTACCAACTTCCGAAATCTTTTTTTAAAGTGGACTAGGATTGTGATCAAAGTGTGTTTAGTTATACTATGAGGCATTAATTAACACCTAAATACAATATCTTCGACCTAGGTTAAAGGTGGAGTCAAGTTCTTCTGGCTTGAAGACCTAGCTAAGTTGGTCCGGACCAAAGATCAAATTAGATCCACTTGAACCCAAGTTTAAGCCGAGTCGAACAAAGATGAGGATCGAGCGAAATTGGCCAAGATGAATTTCAAGACAAGATTGTTAGGCGTAAAATTAAGACGAGCTGGCCTAGGACAAAGGTCAAGACAACTTGTCCCGGACTAAAGGTCGAGATAGACTGACCCAGGCTAAAGATGAAAACAGGGCAATTTGAACTGTTGGTCAAAACGGGTAATCCAAGACAAATATCGAGAATGACCTAGGCCAAAGGATGAGACAAGCCAACTATGTTGACGATGCAGATGGTGCAACCAAAGTTGAAGTTCGAGACGAACTAGTCCATGTTAGTTTGAAATTCGAGATAGGGTTGTTTAAGGTCGTAGGTCAAGATGAAGACGTGTTGTCTGAGGTTGAATATCGAGATGGGCTTACAACGCCCGAAGGTTGAGACGAGCTTCCAAGGTCAAAGGTCAAGACGGGTCAACCAAATCTGATGGTTATGACGGGTTGGCTTGGGTCGAAGGTCAAGATGGGTCGGTCGTGGTCGTAGGTCAAGACAAGTCAACTTTGACTGGAAGGTTGAGACAAGTTAGTCAGGACCTAACATCAAGGCAAGTAAGCTCGGGTCAAATGTTTAGATGAGTTAGTCCCTGCCAAAGTTCGAGCTAATTTGACAAAGGTCGAAGGTTGAGTCAAACTATCGAGGATGACATTCGATCTGAGTTAGCTCAAATCATAAGAAAAGTTGAAGGATCCAGTTGAGTCAGCCCGTAGTGAAGGAAAAGCTGAGTCAACTCAGATATAATCTAACCCTATTTATCTTAATTTTAAACCAACTCACGTAGACTGACCCATAAGTTTGTCAAATAAGAAATTTAAAACTATTTTGACCTTTTTCTTATGTACGCCTTTTAACCAATGAGTTTTTTTTTTTTTTTTTTTTTTTTTTTTTTTTTTTTTTTTTTTTTTTTTTTTTTTTTTTTTTTTTTTTTTTTTTTTTT
>Ga0099822_1010000_pt1 | contig 11835 bp, 3 predicted proteins | sample CowpeawhiteBW_FD_76839 | JGI IMG/M metagenome (GOLD analysis project Ga0099822, IMG submission 76839) | Root nodule microbial communities of legume samples collected from California USA - Cow pea white BW | ecosystem: Host-associated > Plants > Roots > Nodule | place: USA: California | collected... | reverse complement strand
ATATATATATATATATATATATATATATATATATATATATATATATATATATATATATATATATATATATAACCAACCGTTTATTGCTTATAAGAACATACAATAGAAAAACAAATGGAAGTATTTAAAAAATTTATTTTATCTTCTTGTAATTTTGTATGTTTCTTAATTTATTTTATATTTTTTATATATGTATACAATTTAAATGTTTTTTATTATATTATAAGTACAAAATATCACTACATTTTCATGAACTATTTCTATAAAACAATGTCTACAAATAGAAAATTTAACAATACTTATATTTTGATAGAGAATAAAAAAAGAAAGAAAGAAAAAAAAATATTTTGAATAAAAATTAAATTATGTTAATTTGTTTATCATAATTTAATTTCATTTAATTTTACTATTTGTATTTCAAAACTTTTAATATACAAAAAATATGGAACTAGGTGGTTAAGTCATATGTAATCTTGGTGGTGCGGTGTGGAAACAAAATAATAGCTACATTATTTTGATATCTTTTATGATATGTATCCGTTTTTGAAACAAGAAACAAATAAGTTTAATTACATTTGAACAAAGAATAATATTAATATAAATATTTATTTGACAATTAATTAACAAAAACATATATACTAATAACTTATTTTACGTTAGAAACATATTCATTAATATATACACATTATTTTATTCTATTGTATTGAATTAAAATTTAATTTTTGTAATAATTTTTATTATTTTTCTTATTAATTTATATTATACTTATATTTTATTTTAATTTTAACTATTATTTAAGATATTTAAACTTAAATTAAGTTTATTGAAGAAGATTTTGATAATTATAATGAAAAGAATAAAAAATGTTATTTGTTATATATATATATATATTAAAAAAATTTATAGTTTTTAAAAAAGTTAAATAAGTATTTATTTCTTTTAACTTTTATAAAAAAAAAGATTTTTTTCTTTTATCTTAAACTTTGAATCATTCTTCTTCCTAAATTACATTTATTCATATTCATTTTTTAACATATCAAACTGAAAACGAAATTTAATTTCATATCATAATTTATAGAAAGAAAAATATTTAACTTAAAAAAAGTAAATTACACTAAATAAAATGAAGTTAGAAAATTTCCAACTGATATTTTTCTCTTTAAAACCTTATAAATTTCTAATTAAAAGATTAATTTCAATTATACCGATATAAAAACACCTATGGAATGGGTAGTGATACTCACATGTGAACCATGATATCTGTCATTGTCCAATTAATTTGCTAGTGAAGAAAAACCACATATATATTAATAATGGGTGGTACCCACCATTAACTACTCTAAAGAATTTTATTCATGGATATCCGTACATACCGGTATGCAATTTTTATCTTATGCAATAACTGATTATTTAAATATACCTGAAAGTTAAAACTATAAAAATGCATTGTAAGACTACTGAATTATGCATGATTAATGTGGTCAAAGTCCTTGGTTTAGCTCATATGTATTGATTCAATTTAATTAACAATTTCAATTTTAGACGTTTATGTACAATTACTTAAAAAAAAATGAATACTGATAAAATGTTATTATCACTGTCATATTAGGAAAAATAAAATAAAGGTGAGTAAGAGATGGAAGTTGTACTATAAAATACAGATAGTGAGGATCTGTACGTGGAAATGGGACAACCGCCACATGCATTAGTAACGCATCTTTATTTTATTTGCATGGACCAAGTTATCCCAACCGATAACCCTGTCTGTCTCCTCCTCATTCCCTTTATGTCCATTTTCTCTTATTGGTTAATTAGAAAGTAAATGTTTTTATTTGATAAGTTTTATTTCTATAAACAATTGTTATTAATTTTAGGTCATGCATATATATGACACATAATTAAATATATTAAAGTCATTATTTATTAAGCCAAAAATAAAGTGATCTAACTAAATTAAAGATTTAGTTAAAAATATATGTCATGAAAATAAATATTATGTAGAGACCATAAAATAATTTTTAATTTGATGAGGGGCTAAATTAGAAATACTGAAACTTAAGTAATTAACTGTTTATAAATGGTCATGGTCCCCTTCTAAAAGAACAGTGAGTCATAACGTACTTCTCAAGTTCATGTTCCTTTCTCTCTGTCTCCATCAAAAAATAAAATCAAAGGAAATAAAGGTGCTCTACACGAGAAAGATCACTGGATCAGTAGTGCTCTAAAGAAGGGAACATCATCGTTATGACTAATTCAGGTATGCTTCCGTTTACTAATTACAACATGTTTATGAGTATGGGGTAATGTTTATGATTGATCGTTAGTATCAATATTAAGATCATTTTATCCTAACATATTTAAGTTTAATCCAACACAACCCTTTTATATAAAATAAATTAAATTTTAAATTTAGATTAGATATGTTTATAATTTTTCATTGATCGTAAAATTAAAATTGATGTCTGTCCGAAAATTTGAAATATTTTGAATTAATGTGAGTATAATATAGTCTTTTTAATGTAATTATGTTAATTTTTTTTATATGTCAAATATATTTCGTACTAGCATTTGAGTTGTTTATATCATTTAAAATAATTAACGTAATTGGGTTAAAATAACTATATCCATTCATATTTAAATTTTAGAAACTAAAATATATTAAAATTTCAGACAAGGAAGAATTCTAATTTCGCATCAAAGTTGAAGGACTAAAAACATATTTAACCCTAAATTTAATTTAAGTTATTAAGAGTTTATTTTAGACGAGATTTTGGTTTATCATATTATTTATTATCATATCCAATATACAATGTCCTTTTAACATGAGTAGAGTTTTAGAAAATTTCACATTTATTAAAAGATGTGTCGAAGATTTTACATCAAATAAAAAATATATGTCGATTAAAAATAACTGTCAATTAAAATTAAGACTAGTTTAAAGATTATGAAAGAAAATAATTCTCACCTTATAAACTAGTTTAACAAAATTAAATTAGACATACATTTTAGCACCTAAATAAAAAATTACCGGTCTTTCAAGAAAACATTATAAATAGATATAACATTAATTAGACATGAGTCCAATACACACAAACTGAATTAACATTATCTCTAACTTAAAATTTTTAAACAATGAATTTATAGTTCTTCATTATCAAATTAATAAAATTGTTATGCAAGAATTAACTTCACTTCTAATTGATTTATGCAATGATTTGTAAATTGAAGTTTTTGTTAGGAATCCAAGTATGAGTCTAAGTCCCACATTAGTTCGAAATGAGAAAGTAGATCACTATATAAGAATAAAGATCCATAAACTCATTGCCTTAAGGTATTGGGTTGAGAGTGGTGTCAGTATCTTATGTGGTTAGGCTCAGATCTCATTGGTATTGTATCTCCATAATGAAATCCCCTAGTTAAATCTAACAAGTGGTATCAGATACGTGAACAAATATCTCCTTAATTTTGTTAAAATTATTATTATTGAAAAAAAATTACCCATTTAAATCTTATATTTATCTTCTAATTTTATTCTCCTTAATTATTTACTTTTGCTTTAAAAATGTATATGATTGAAATTCAAATAGTTTATAATTATCTCCGCTTACGATCTTAGATCACAACTGGGTGACAACCTCGTTGAAGCATCATTTAAATATGAGCTAGTCGTGGTCGTCAGTTTTCTCACGGTTGTTTATTTGTCTCAAACATTTTGAATGCTTCATTTTCGCATTCATAATGTAAGTAGGACAGCTTTCTCTTTCCCAACATGCTTTTTTCTTTAAAAAAATTCAACATCCGGTCTCTGTCAGGATTCAAATGTCAAGATGTATAGCACTTCTTATTTCTCTACTATAATACACAACTATTCATCTTCAATTTCTATTTTTTTTTCTCTTTTCATGCATCACAAATAGTTATTTTGATTTCAGCATGACAACATCTCATGCTCCTGTACTCTCTCTTCTTATTATACCTATGGTTTCATTGATGTCTCAATGTATTTTGGTAATTTTCTAGTGTTAGATAGTCAGTTTTTCTAATTGAGATAAAGATGAAAAAGAGGGAGATAATTCTTTTATTTGGTTATTTCTATTTTAAATTTGACTATTATTTGTTGAAGGATTAAATATGTTTGTACTTTTTAAATTTGGAAACAAAATTAAAATTCTCTTATATTCCAAATTTTAATATATTTTTGTCTCAAACTTTGAAAATGTATAAACCTTATTCTTTTAACTTAACAAAGTTTTTTTTCTTACGTATATAACGACATTCCAAATTGACATCTAGATGAGAATATGTCAAATGGTGTCACTAACACAAAAATGACTTATTATGTTTATCCATTTAGGCCTTATCAACAAAGGTCAGGTGTGAAAAATGTGTGATGACATTTTTCTAAATAATTTGCTAATTTTTACCTCTGACTCCTTCTCGTTAGACGTAAATTTTTATTTTTATATCTGACTTCAAAGGATCATACGTAAATTTACGTTTAACAACAAGGGGTCTAATGTAAAAACTCATCAAGAAAACTCTCTAGACAATTTCTTTTCACTTTCTCCTTAATAGAGCACGCACAAAACCTTCTACAAACGACAATGACAGCTGCGACCTTCATAAGGCCTCCATTGTTGCGCAAAGCTTATGTTTTCTTTCTCTGTGATGTTTGTCACATTGAAAAACATTATTTCCACGGATTATTTTCAACAATAAGGTTGATTTTCTTCGTCTTCTTTCTTAAACTTGGCCTTTACGAGATAATGTATGAATGTGAAGAATTTTATATTTTGTTCCCTTTGGATTTTGGTCTGTGCGTGAAGATGAACCTTCACCTTTGGTTTGTGCGTGAATTTGTTAGCATGTATATAGGTTCACTTTTTCTATGAGTTTTAGACATTTTTTTTAATTAATTTTAGGGTTTAATTGGGTTGTGCATGATAATGAAACATGATTTTAAAGTTTAATTAATTTTAATTTTATTTGTTATTTAATACTTTAGATTATATTTTTTAGATTTTTTATTTTATTTTATTTTATATTTTTTAGACTTTAGATAATTTATATTTATTAGATATATTTTAGATTTTTTTAGGCTTTAGATAAATTAGATAATTTTATATTTTATGTTTTTTAGACTTCAGATAATTTTAGATTTATTAGATATTTTAGATTTTTAAGCTTTAGATAATATTATATAATTTTATATTTTATATTATTATATATTTATTTGATTTTGTTCCATTAATAAGAAATTCAACTTCGACATGAAGAACTCTCTATAAGGATAATCTTACAAACTTCATAACATCTAATATATAACAATTATGACATCTTTGAATTTAACCAGAGTTGTGGCATAATTAAATCAATTACTGCATAGGAGATAAAAAATGTTCAATTTATAACACCAAAGGTTAGGAATTATATCTTAAATTAATTGTTTTGCATAGAAGTTATTTAAGATATTAATTTTTCCTTTTGTTATTTGTAATGTAATAGGAATAATGGTTCTTTTGAATGCGGGTATTATGTCATATGCATTGGATGACAACTATCATTAGAGCAAGAATCATTAGAGATTGGACGAAGGTATGTAAACACTTATATCATTGTTTTAAGACTTCGATGATGTCTCTCCATAATCAAATAACGACATGTTGGAAGTAAGAAGAGACCGGACATCTTGTCTCTTCAAGCATTTACAAGAAGATTAGGTTTATGATTTAATAGTTTTTTCCTTTCATTTAGTAGTTATTCATTACATATGTACTTTGATTGTTAAATGTACTATAAATGTTGTTTGAGAAATATATATATATATATATATATATATATATATATATATTTTGTTCTAGATTGTTTATGACTTTTACGTTTTGGTTTCATGCTAAAATCACGAAATTAAAAAAGAAACTACAACATTTATGTTTGTTAATGTACTAACATACATAAATTTATGTATGAGAATTTTGTGTCAGACATAAATTTATGTCTGAGAATTTTGTGTCAGACATAAATTTATGTCTATTATGTTGTTATGAAACGTAAATTTACATAAGTTAAAACAACAACATACGTAACTTTACGTCTCCCAAAACTACGTTGACTCTGTACATAAGTAAAAAATTGAAATGCAGGACGTAAAAAGTCTTTTTAATGTTAGTGTGTAAACGTCTCAAACGCCAGCCCGAAACGTTGGTTGACACTTAAAAAAATTAACTCGATTAGGTTAAAAATACTATATCTATTCATTTTTATAATTTGTAGACAAAAGTGTATCAAATTTTAAGAGAAAGATAAATTTCAATTTCACTTTAAAATTTTAAAATTAAAAACATATTTAACCTTTAAATATAATTTTTAAATTACTATTAATTTCAATGATATGAAAATTAATAAATAAATAAAAAATAATATATTGTTAATCTTTTCCCATTCTACTAGTACTATAAATCTTGAAAAACTAGATCTTTTTTAAGAATTCTTAAACCAGCATGGACAAAATTCACGAACCCTCTCTCTCTTCATGAAAATCAAACCAAAGACATGTATCCATAACTGAACCTCAAGTCAACCCGAATAATGCATTTTATATGTATTTGATCACAGTCATTGAATCATGAATCACAGAACATTTTATAACTTAGTTTTGTTATGGCTGAAGGGAATTTTGCATTTATGAAAGCACGTGATTCGATGAATACAATATAAGCATGTGAGAAATGTCTGTTATTTTTTCATGTTATCCTAACAAAACGTGTGGTGAATGGAAAGTACTTATGTTTGTGGCATGGTATGAGTTTGCACTAACGTGGATGAATATTCAGAAGGGTCCCATAGTTAGCTGGAACTAGGGAAACTGCTCATTCTTATAATCATTTATGTATCAATAATTCAATTGCCCACACAATTCTCTCTAAAATTTTACTTCCCACATCCACATTTCTCAACTCAACAATTAATACAATTAATACATTTCATAAAAAAAAAATACTAACAATAAATATTAATAAATTTGAGTAACTTACCTAGATGCATATTTAACTTCTTAACTTCTTGTACACATTAAAGCCTCTATAATAATATGAAGTGGACTACTGTGAGAAGTTGTTATTTGAATAGTTGAAACATCCCTTGCAATTACTTGAAGGGTTGGAAACTTTAACCCATTTGTTTTCCACCATCATAAGATATCAAATTCTTGTATAATTGACAAATTATCTTCTTCCAAGTAATAATTCAACTCTATTTTCATAACTGTAGTTCTAGATTTTTTCTTTTTTGCCATAAACTCTAAAAATTCATTGGCCTCATGATTAACAAAAAGAAGAGCTACAAATTAAGAGTCAAACATTCTTATGAATATATATATATATATATATATATATATATATATATATATATATATATTTGTATTTGTATGTATTATAAGGAGTAAAGATAATCAAATGTGTGACCTACAAATTATTTGATAAATAAAATTGAAGAACACCTATTTGAACATAATCACGTACAAAAGAAAAAATTGTGTAATAAGAAGACGAAAACTTACCTTAAAGATTAAATCTTGAAAAACAAGTCATACAATTGAGAGAGTAAAAAAAAGTGTATAACCAAATATTAAGAGAGTAAGAAATAGATTATGTTTAATAATATATATATATATATATATATTAGATTATCTAATAAATTATAGATATTTTAGTAATTTAAACATGGTCGGTTATTTGGGTGGGGATATGCATATTTCCATTCTCATCTTCATTCGTAGTTGAAAACTTTGAATATTATCCATATCCATATCCATACTCAATCAATGCGAGATTTTCTCATCAAAACTGAGACGGTTTTGGGTGATATATACAGATTTATTTGTCAATCTCTACGAGTATTATGCAACTGTCTTCTATTAATTGATCACATTTGTTGCCTTGCAATGTGACAAAATTTCCATTCACATAGAACTTCAATGTGAGAGTACCGAAGTCTCCTATATGGGTCCCAAGGTAGCTAGCCACGAAAAGATGATCTCTTACTCCTAAACATATTTCAAAATATAATGAATCAGAATTACGTAAAAAAAGAAGAAGAGTATAATGATAATTTTTAAATTTTTATTATTTTATTATCCTTAAATTCCATAATTAAAGAATATAACATCTAATTAATTCATTTCTTGTATCAAGTTCATCTTAATTATAGATTTTAATTAAAGCATTTAGTGTAGTTGCATAATTATTAATTTAAAATTTTGATAAGAGATTAGAAAATGTTTAAGATAACAAAACTTGTATTCTTTTAACATTAATTAAATTTTAATAATTTTATTAGAAAAATAGTAGTTCTTATTTGATTACGCTGAATTGCTTTGCTCTATATCAATTAGAGTTTATGGTGTACAAAAAGTTATAGTTATAAGAACATATGTTAAAAGAATTCAATTACAAAAGGACAAAAACAGTTATAAGAAATGGAAATGTGGGATTTGTCAAATCCATTTCCCTTTGGCAATTAAAATGCAAATTATAAGTAGAAATGAATTTGGTCCAAACACATGCATAAGATACAAAAGTTGGGAGGAGGATCCAATTTTCACGGGTAACCCAATGCAATACATTACGATTAAAAAAACAAAATTTATGTAGACACTAATATGCTTTTAATTTTTCAACTCTTTATGTTTCTGTTTTTTTCTTTAACCCTTTCATTTTCTATTGAAAAGTATTTATAACTGAGAAAGGACAATTAGTTGTGAGTTCATAGGCTGAGTCTGACATTTTGTATATTTTAGTTCCAAGTTGTGACAACAAACGAATAAGAGAACGCCACACGCACTTATGAACACTAACATAAGCTTGCACCAATAATATGGGTTTGGACCATTTTGATTCATCCAAATAAAAAATGGTGTTTTTGATCAATGCTTTCACTTTTGCTTCCCAAACTCACTTCTTGATACCACCATGCTTGATGTGAAGTTTCTTTTTAAAAGACAAAACACAACCAGCTTTAAAAGATTGACTTTAAGCACGTTAATGTTGATTTTGGTTAAATAAGGAAGTTTCTTCAATTATAATGAGTTAAGGTGGATGATGACGATTGATGAACCATTTTTCATCAAAATATCTGCTTCTTTCTTCTTCTACTGGATTCAGGCTTTAAATGCCTTCTGGAAATAGATTACTGTCGGCAGTAGCAACTATTTCAACCCAAAAGCCAAAAGTTCGTGATCAAGTTCACTGTGTAAAAATTCTGTTAATGAGTCTATGATTTTTTTTTTTATTGAATTCTTATTAAATAAGATAAAATAATTAAATTGTGAAATGATAATTTTTTAATGAATTCACTATAATGCGAAGCAGAATTTATTTTCATGCTTTTATTGTCATGGATGCTGTCGTGGGCCAGAATTTATATACAACAATTGAATATGAAGTGTTAACGACAAATTGAGCCCATGATCTTGCAGGCTTATAATTGGACATGGCTTCAAGACTGGGCCAATCCTTAAGCACTTATTTCTTGATCCAATCCAAATCTTTAATTCTATCCAATCGAAACCAAACCATACTATATATTTACATGAAACAACATCATTACAAGGTGTACACGAAAACACATGACCAAAATCACAATCATTGAACAGTAACAACACAGTGTTTTCGATTCTCCATATAGATTCATATATACTATTTAAGTAATTATTATTATCATTCACAACGGGATTCAATGACGGGAATTGGAAGATTGTTTTGCCTTGACCACAGTGACGGGGCAAGAGGCATTTGTCATCACATGCTTGCTTACACTGCCCAACAACACCCTGCAAGAAACAGTGTTTAAGAGATTAGAAAAAATTAAGAAAAAAAAAAGTTGGTTAATGAATGGTTAATATTGATACCTTTTAATGGGACCTAAACCTCTGCTTCCAAGAACCAAAGAATCAAGGTGAAGATCTTCCACAGCTTCACACAATTTCTCCCGTGGATCTCCCCAATACACCTTTGCCACCGCCTTTGCCTGTTTCAAACATCAACACAAAACCAATTTGAAAAATAAGATCTGCGTCTATTTATATATTTTAAATTTGTTTTATCTCTGATGGATGCGTGATTTCTAACCGATAAAAGCATGTTACATATAAAAAACAACGTAAATATACCCCTTTAGTCTTGGAGGCAGTATCAAGCATATCTATGACCTCAGGATCCCTTGCAATCCCATATTGCTTAGTAAAATTCAACTCCCTCAGTTCCTCCAAAGGCACCAAAGCTGCAAAGCCATTAACCAACCAAAAGTTCAAGTTATGTACAAAACATAGAACTCGTAGATTCATTTTGATAATATTCATGTTGTTCATATAGATGGAACTCTAATTCTGATAAGAAACAACACAACATGGATCATGTGTATGTGTGCATGAGAAAGGGAAAGAGGGCCACTAACGTGAACCAGTGTCTTCAAAAAGCTCCTTTCGGGTGTGATGAGCTTGGGGAGGCTGAACATTGATCAAGATGATTTGATCACCATGGTTGATGAGATTATCAACGGCCCATCGAAGAGCTAACTTGCTTGTGGGAGAAAAATCCATGGCTACTCCAATAGTTCGTGTCTTTGCCATAGTTAACCGATGCTGCCAGAAACTGAGGGTTGAGTTCAGTTTATATAGTTGGTGTTTGTGTTTGTGTTGTTGTGTTGAGGGTTTTTCATTTACGCCCGTGGTTTTGAAAAGTAGTAATACACAGAATGTTCGTGAAAGCCCTAGAATAAGATGGAGTGTGCTTTGTTCCTTAAAGATAAGCGTTGGATGGAATTTGTGACAGAGGAAGATGGTGTGGAATATGGCATAAAGGTGACATATATAGAAGACAAGAATGTTGTTTTCCCAGAGAGCCTTCTACAGAAAAACACGCAAGTTATTCCATGGTAGTGCCATATGTCTTGTCTCTCATTGGGTTCTAACTACTTTCTTTGACTTATTAAATACTTGATTACGACGACATTACTAGAAAGCAGCTTTAGAAAATGATTGTTCTTAATATCACTACTGCTGTTTAGCTAAACAAGAAACATGCATAAATAATAGAGGGAAGAGAAGAAACCTTATACATGATTCTAAAATCTAAAGTCTAAATGTTTGTCAATCACTGTACTAGAAAGAAAGCAGCTACAAATATCTCTCACAACAATTTGTTAATTTAAATATATGAATTAGTTAAATTTCAAATCCCTTATAAAAAGTTGGATATTTTTAAATAACATTTTTATTTATTAAATATTTAACTTTTTAATACTTTTTAATTGAATTTTTATTTAATTTTTTACTAAATGAGTGATATTTATCTTGTTTCATCATTTTACTTATCTTGAATTTAAAAAATATGAGGTTTTGTAATTTATATAAAATAATATTGTAATTGATGTAAAATAATACCTTTTTATTGTTTTAATCGAAACATGTTGAATAATGAGATCATCTGCTCTCTGATGATCATTATTTTTTTAAGTTTTCAATACATATTCATTTAAAGTCTATTATCATTTTATATTAACCATATTATTATTTTATATTAATCATAAAATTTCACATTCTTTAATACATAAAATATAAGTAAGATGTCAAGAAAATAAGTCACTTAATTAATAAAAAAAATTAAACGAAATTGAAAAAAAAATTGAATACTTAAAAATTAATAAAAATCCAATTAAAAATATTTAAATTCATGAAAAATTTAAAAATTAATTAAATTTGTATATTTACATCTTTAGCATTGACTATATATATATATATATATATATATATATATATATATATATATATATATATAT
>Ga0099822_1009999_pt1 | contig 11837 bp, 7 predicted proteins | sample CowpeawhiteBW_FD_76839 | JGI IMG/M metagenome (GOLD analysis project Ga0099822, IMG submission 76839) | Root nodule microbial communities of legume samples collected from California USA - Cow pea white BW | ecosystem: Host-associated > Plants > Roots > Nodule | place: USA: California | collected... | reverse complement strand
TTATATTTTTATTTTTTTATTTTTTTTTAAATATTTTTTTTTTTATTATTTTTTTTATAATTTTTTTATAAAAAAAAAAAAAAATAAATAATATATATATATATATATATATATATATATATATATATATATATATATTATTTTTTTTTTTCTGGATAAATGCACAAGCTGAATGATAACAACGACTTTTTGTAACGGGTGGGTCTCACTCTCTCTTGGGAAGAAGAAAAAAAGAGGAAAACACAGCTTCAACAATGAGGGACAGAGGTTGAACTTACCTACGGAAAATCCAAAATTTCGAAAGAGATTAAAATTTCAGGCCTGAGTTGGATGAGTTGAATCGGCAGAAATGGGCGCGAGTCGGAAACTCCAGGGCGAGATTGATCGTGTCCTGAAGAAGGTTCAGGAAGGTGTTGAAGTCTTTGATAGCATCTGGAACAAGGTTCTTCTCTTATTCATCTTCTTCAATTTCGAGTTTCTTCTGTTACCGAATGACATGCGGCGGTTGGTGAGTTAGGTTTACGACACGGACAATGCGAACCAGAAGGAGAAGTTCGAGGCTGACCTGAAGAAGGAGATTAAGAAGCTGCAGAGGTACAGGGACCAGATTAAGACTTGGATTCAATCCAGTGAAATCAAAGATAAGAAGGTGAAAATTATTTCTATTCTTTTATTTTCTGTTGCTAATTATATAAATATTTTTTCTTTCCTTCAATTGATAATACTTGCAAGGTCGAATTATGTATGGGCATGTTGGATACAACCAAGCAGTGGTTTTGAGTCTTTTCTACTGGAAATATAGTGCTTTTTTTCTGGCAGGGAAGCTCTCTGAACCTCTTAAAAGCACTTCTAGCTTTGTATCAAAACACACCCTGTATTTTATCGGATCGTTATGAGATAATATGAGACTTAGAGTCGCACCTTGACTAATTTGTGTGACGAACCAACATATTAAGGCACGAGAATGCTGCGTGTGCATGGGTGGTGTAGCGTTAGTTTGTTTTATTGCGTGTTTGGTTTCGTGATGAATTACTTAGCATTGAAATACCACCTAACATGATTACCGTTAGTGTTGATAAATTGATTTTGGGGACCAGAATTGATTTCGAGTTGAAACAACTTTAGATAACTTTTGCCTTGAGTAATGATTACAAATAGATCTCTAGAATCTTCTAATAGTTTCTAACAACTTCTAGCAGTACACTTAACATCTTACTATCAACAATGTCCTTTATGAAGAATTGGGTTTTACCTGAATTTAAAAAGGTGGGTGGACCCGTCTAGTGTCTAATGTTTTACCTGTTGTATCATACGAGGTGTGAATTGTTGAGGGATTTGGAGGGTGATGTTAGTATTGGTACAGCCATGATCCTTATCTTTTGGTATTAAAGAAGGCTACCTCCAAAAAAGAAAATCTGATGCTATGGGAATGCACATTTCACTCTAATTCTCAAACACTATATCAATTTTCTCTTGATCTTAATCAATATTTTGTGTCTGTTGATGCCTCTTTCTTTGAGTTTGTCCCATATTAGACACCCATTTCTTCCAATGAAGACATATGCAGTCACTTTCCTACCTCTGTCAATCTTCCTTCATCACCACCAGATTACTCTACCATGCCTCAAATGCTTCTCCAACACCTCTTTAGGTATATCAACGCCACCCATGACCTATTAACATTCCAATGCGAGACCCATCTTCGACGAATAATGATATAGTAGACCCATCATTCAACTAACTATAATAACTTGGTTTATTGAGAGGCCCAATAATGAACAAATGAACTTAAATATTGCTCCAAAACTCGATTGAGAACCTTAGTTTGCCAATTGGCATAGGGTTATAGGAAATGTGCATGCACAATTTAGTGGCACTTGGTTCAAATAACTTGTGCAAAAATTGGTCGATGAATATAGGATCACTGTCGGGGACAATACTGCGAGGAAATTTGTGGTGTTTGCACACCATATTGAGAAATAGATTAAGCCACCCCAAAACTGTGGAATGTGATGGTAAAACATAAAAATGAGCATCATAAGAGAACTTATCAATCACTACCAAAATGCAGGAGGAACCTTGAAAAGGTGGCATGTGCCAAATTATCCACCAATTTGATTTTTGTTCAGAAACTTATGATGGATCTACACTATTTGGCATCTTTTAATACTTCAACTTGCCAATTTTTGGGTAAGGGAAGGTGATTGTATTTGCTAAGGAAGACAATGTGTTGACCTTTGTTAGAATAGGTGTTAAGTATTGGTACTACGTAGTTGTATTGGAAAACTGCTGTATGATATGTTTATGAGCTATACCTATCTTTGTACCTAGTAGTTTTGGCTTTTGATCTTTGTTCTTCCCTCTACTCATTGTATCAATATAAATATAGGAACATATGAGAGGAGTGATAAAGCTCTCTCAAATATAGTCTCTTTTATTTATATCAATTGGTACCAGAGCAGGTTGATTCCACTTGGTTGGTCTTAGTCTCTAGAGAAATATCCACTGTTTGTCGTCATCTGCCATCATAATTTTCTTTGGCACTGGATTTGGAGTGTCTCTCTAGGTGATGACCAACCCTATAGGTCCTGGAAGTTGAATCAGCTCCACATGTCACCACATACACACACACACACACACACACTCTTGTTCCCTGCTGCTAGGTGCTTAACATCCACGCATTGCCTTCCTCTCACTGGAGTGACATCGCGTGTCCGCCACAGGGCTCGTTGGATCTCCTCATCTTCGTTTTGACTATTTGTTCTCCATTTTCGGCGTGGTTGAAGATCAAACCTAGGGCTCTCCTTTTGTTTCTTATCTGTTTTTTTCTGTGTCAACAAAAATATCTTTTGGACCTATTGTCTCCTTCTCTGAATCTCCTACCATTACCTTTGAAAAATTGAATGGAAAAAAGTTATCTCTCTTTGTTTGTTTGAATTGAACTTCGGTTCCTGGTCCAAGGTTTCCACGATCACCTTGAACAAGACGAGAGTAATGACAATATGTGGAATCCAAGTTATTGGGTACTCACAGATAGTTTAAGATGTGCAACTACTTTTGGAAAAAAGGTTCAAAATATATTTGCAATTGATTTTCAACGCCTTTATGTCTTTACCGATATAGGCTTACCTCTCTTAAACAAACAAACCATAACAGGATGTCTTTTATTATTGAAGCCCAATCTACTATTGAAGAATTAAATATCTTCTTGGAGGTTGAGTCATTAAATGAGATGAAGAAGATGCTAGACAAGTTCTCTATTGTGATGATCCTCCGTGCCATACATCCAAACTTTGAAAATGTTAAGATTAACTTTTAGGAGGCCACAAAGTCCCATTGATGGAAAGCTTGACAACACAACTCCTTCAGATTTCAACACTTAGGCTTTGTTCACTTAAGATGATGGATTTAAAAGAGAGTGAGTGGATGAATTTGAATAGATTTAAGGGTAAAAGTTGTGTGTTTTTTTTAAGAGATTTGAAGGTGAAAGTGAGTAGATATGAAGGTAAGATTTGTGAAAGTTTGTGGTGATTTGATAGATGTGATAGATAAAAGAAAAAGTTTTAATAAATAAAAATTTAAAATTACAAATTTGTCCTTATAATTAAAAATAATATAAAATAAAAATTTGATGAGTGTAAATTAATTTAAAAAAAGTGTTGATGAATAGTTTTTAAATAAAAATTTAATAGGTGTAATAAATAAAAAAAATATGAAGAATAGTTATTATGTATGATGTGATGCAGATTTTTTATTTTATGTAATATATATATACTGAAGTGTATGAAGAAGGATCAGTTCCAGTGTTTTTAGAACCGAATCCAATCCAATCTCATTCAGCACCAATTCCAAAATTGGGGCAATAACGTAAAATCATTTATACTACCTTCAAATCTTCTCTTTTCAGCGGGATGGGTTAATATGTTAATCCTGCAAGTCATTGCTCTCTTTTCTACACAAATCATTAGATACGAACACATTATTTACTCGTAAATTCATCTTTCCTAATCTCTTCTAATAGTAATTCGTTTCAAACGAACGGAGCCTTAAGTCTTATCCTATGTTTTTGTGGTGTATTTTCTGGTTAATATGAAGAAGATTGGTTTTTATTCTCTTTGACTAAAGGATAAGTCATAGAAAATCAGAGCATATTTTAGTATGGTTTAGTTAAGTCTCGTTTGATATGTCTTTTCTGTTCATCGTTTCTATATTGCACTTTTTTTTTCTTCTTGTTGTACTTAGATGGTGGTATTGCTGGGTTGAATTGTTTAATCGTGTGTGGTATGAAATGATCTTGTACTAAATTTTTTATTTTTAACTTGATTTTGAATTTGACATTTGTTTGTCTTTTAACTCATTGTGACATAGGTTAGTGCCTCGTATGAGCAGGCTTTGGTGGATGCACGCAAGCTTATTGAGCGTGAAATGGAAAGATTTAAGATCTGTGAGAAGGAGACAAAGACAAAAGCATTCTCTAAAGAAGGCTTGGGTCAACAGCCCAAAACTGTGAGTTTTTAACCCAAAATATTCTTTTTTATTTTATATATTTTGGGCCTCTGTAGGTGTATTTATGACAGTTTTTTCATTCTCAATCCCTTGTGACAGGATCCTAGAGAGAAGGCTAAATCGGAGACAAGGGATTGGCTGAACAATGTGGTATGAAATTGATTGCATGAATAACTATCATTTTTACTTTTGTTTTTGTTGAATTTGGTTTGAAACCTAACCCAGAAGTTTAGCTCATGATGCCAATGAAGTGAGCATTACCCATGGCTTTTATAAATACACATACACACACACCTCATACCTGGGACATGACATATGGAGTGTAGAGACTGTTTGAGAAAGGGAAAGTAATACGGTCAAGTTGATTGTGTGGTAGTTCGTGGGGCCAAGTTCATTTTTTGGACACTTGAAGATGTATCAATTTAAAATCTATCGTGGGATCTGACACTATCTTGGGGCTAAGTCAATTCCAAAAATTGTCTCTTTAGATGAAGATTGCCCAATTCTATTTATAAATTCTACGGTGGCCATATTTGTAGTTGATATGAGATCTCAACAGTTGTGATCAAAGTATGGACATTAAGTATTGCTTTAATAGCTTGTATACTTCATGTAACTTCATAGTATTAGGAAAGTGATTAGTCATGTTTGCTTTGTCACTAATGGTTCTAGCAGGTTGTAACATGGAAAATATTGCAGGTTCACTGTTGACTGTTAAGATACCTTTTCACTGATGAATTTTGGTTTTTGAAGTTGGTTCTCCAAATTTTCTTTCCATAATGATGCTTACACAAGTATTCTGCCTGCTTCACATCATATGATTAAAATTGGAGTGTCTCTGTTTATACAAATTTATTGCCTGCTTAGTTCATGATTGATTAACATTGGAGTGTCTCTGTGATATCTAGAAGGGGTTGTATTTATTCAGAACTTTTAATAGCTTACTTATATTTCTTCATCTGGAAATTGTTATTTTAAATGTTTGAGTAGGTTGGGGAATTAGAATCTCAGATCGATAACTTTGAAGCTGAGCTTGAAGGACTTTCTGTAAAGAAAGGAAAGAACAAGCCACCCAGATTGGTATGTTGTAGTAGTAAGGAAAATACAATTTCTGGGACTGATGATTTATCTGTCAGAATCCGTTGATTTATGCAGCAGTTAATATTTCCTTTTATATTTTTGATTACATAATTAGGAGATTTAATTAGATTTAATAATTAGGAGGATAATTAAGAGGATTAGTACACTGACAGTATATTTTATATTTATTGTACGGAATCATTTGTCCTGAATTATAGAGATAGGTTATATCTATCATAAATTAGGATTTTCAGTTATTAAGTCTTTGTATTATTCTATTCAAGACCAATTTCTCCTCTATGAATAATATCACAAGTAGTTTTTCTGCCAATCTAAGTCTTGGTTATTCAAATGTTTGTGTTTGCTGATCAGATACATCTAGAAACATCAATCACTCGGCACAAGGCTCATGTAAAGAAATGTGAATTTATCTTGAGGCTACTTGATAATGATGAGCTAAGTCCAGAGCAGGTGAATGATGTCAAAGATTTCTTGGATGACTATGTAGAGCGTAATCAGGTTTGTCTTGCATAGCTTAAACACTTTCCATTCTGCTATTAAACACTATAATTGAGTAAATTTATTTATCCACCCTTTATATAGTCCTTGCAGAGAGTCTTGAGGTAGTAAGTGTGAGCAAATAACCTCTTTTACCAAACAATTAGTTAGTTAGTGTGAGTATGTAGCTCCTTTTATCGGAGTGTTAGTCATAGCCATCACTATATGTTGCATTCTGATAGAGTAGTTTGGTACGTTGGTCACTGTCAGTTTGTTATTTTGAGAGAGTGGGTTTAGGTCTTATTCAATCTTTCAAAGCCAGCTTTTAATTCAAGGTTTGTACCTTATTTATATATTCTATTTTAGCCGTATCTCTGAATGATATGGGATCTTCAACAAGTTATAACTGGTCTAGTCAGTTAGATGAGCTTCTTGAGTCTATAGATAAATTTCGTCAATAGAAGTTCATGAGTTGTACAAATCTCAGAATAATAAATACAAACTTTCTTTTCTATTTTTGTTTTCAATAGATACTGTCAGAATCCATGATTTATGCTGCAATTAATATTTTCCTGTACAGTTTTAATTACAGAATTAGGAATTAATTGCAGGACTAATATGATAATTAGGAGGATTAATAGGCTGACAGTATATTTATATTTATTTTACAGGATCACTGCTCCTGAATTGTGGGACTAGATTAGGATTTATATCCATCATAAATTAAGATTTTTAGTTATTATGTGCTTGTATTCTATTTTAAGAGCAATTGCTCCTATATGCATAATATCAGAAACAGTTTTTCTGACAGATACCGTGCAAAATTTATAAATTGGTATTAATTTTCTGTCTAATCTATTTTTCTTTTTCTTTATAGGAGGACTTTGAAGAATTTAGTGATGTTGATGAGCTATATAGTTCATTACCCCTAGATAAGGTGGATTCACTTGAAGATATTGTAACAATTCCCCCTGGTCTTGCTAAGGTATCTGTAGTTGCATGATTTCTAGCTTCTGTTGAGATACCCGTTCTCTTCCTATCTTTATTAAAAAGCTTTCATAAACTACAAATTAAAGAATTACTTCCTGAAAATAAGTTAACAAGTTAATCCTATGCACATTTAGATTTGTGTTACCGGATTGAGACACACTTTTCTTAATCCACTATGACACTTTTTAAGGAAAAAACTGTGATGGAAGCATTGAGCTTCAAAACAGACGATACTTCGAATGTAGTGATGGATTCTAACGATATTATAGTGGACCTGAGTCGGAACATTGTCGTTATATGTGGGGACAAAAGTAGTTTCAACTCACTCTTATCCTTTAGCCCTTGACATGAGAACTTGTTTTAGTACGTCAGAAAGTTCCATATTCCTAAGGAGTCGATGTCAAGGAAGCTTGCATACACCCTACTTTCTTAACCCACCCAAATGTCTTTTGAAAACAAAGCTGTGGTAGAAGCATGCAAAATAGACTACAGCTCAATTCCACTTATTGATCCTAATGATATTATCATAGCAAATTGAAATCAGAAAATAACTATAAACTTTGGAATAGAGGTCATGTTTGTGTTAACTATACAGCTATAGTGATTTTGGGATTTTGCTGGTCCGTGTCACTTCATGGGATTGGCAGATGAATGGTTGCCTGCTGTAAATTTTGTTTTTCCAAACTTAATTTAATGACTTTTTATTGTTGAATATAGAGAAAACAGGGTTTGAGATTAATCACCCTTGTGTATAAACCACAAATAGGGTAATTTATTTATAAAAGAGAGAGGTATAACTAAAAAGAGTAACTAAAAATAAATAAAGTAAATAGAAGATATTGTTTGATATTGTGATTAACAATATCTAGCAATAACTTAACAATATCAAATAATATCTAAACAATATCTAACATTTGTACTGGATTTTGATTGTTTCTGCTGGTTCAAATGTACCGTTTTGCTATCCATATTTTTTGTTGAAAGTTCCTGTATGTTTACATATTATAATTTTTCTATAAATGGATCTCCTAATTTATTTGCTATTTCGGCAGGTGGCACCTGTGCTTAGCTTGAAGCCTTTGCCAACATCAGCTTCAGCATCACAAACATCTGTGTGTATTCCTCTATTCTTACTTTTATGAGCTGAAAATATTAAGTCATTATTATTGAAAAGTAGGGATCTTTTTTTCAGAATTATTCAGTAGGAATATTTATGCAGTTTTTCAAAAAATTGATGTACCTGTCAGAGAGATAAGGCTTACTTTTCCTTTCTAAGTGTTTTTTGATGGTCTTCAATGATATATAAACGCTATTGGATAGGTTATGGATAGTTTTGGTTCAACCCAAGTTTATGAGAATTTTTATTTTTAATTGTGAAGTGTGTTAACTTATTGTCAGTGGCATCAGTTATGAGATGTCTTAACAAATTGATGAGTTCATTAAAGAAAAATAATTAAAAAATCATGCAAGAAATGAAGAAAGTACTGTTCAGGACCATGTTAACCATATTTATGTTACATATGGCACCAGTCAATCCAATGTTAACATTTTTTATTGTGTTATTTTTCTAATGGAACCTTTTAAGAGTAGTACATGATGGTCAATCATGACTGTAGCTCCACCAAGTGGTTGTAGCTGAACTACCAGTTAACACAGAAAAACCTATTGCTTATGGGAAAATTAGTTGTTGATTGGTCCTTGTATGGATGACTCCAATTTCTAATCATCAAATGCTTCTTTCCAGGAGCAAGCTGATGATACAGCTTCTCAGGATAGCAATTCTGATGTTGGTGCAAGAACTCCACCTCCTAAAAGTAGTACAGTTAGTTCTACTGCTACAACACCAGTGGCGAATTTTGCTACTCCTGTTTCTATAAATGTTACAGTGCCTAACTTGTCAAGTCCACCGCCCATTTCATCTGTCACACCTGGTTCAAATTCTCTTCGGAGTTCCTTGGAAATTAGTAGTGTTGTCAATGCTTCATTTGTAAGTCAGTCTAGCCCTGTGAAAGAGGATGAGATTAATAGTTTCCCTGTCCGAAGACCCTCTCCATCACTTTCGGATGTTGCACTCGTAAGGAATATCAGCAGAAACAGCTTATCAAGTCAAACGACAAATAACATACCTGTTGTATCTGGGAACACGGTTTCCAGCAATGGGCCCCTTGGTTCAGTTTCTTCAACTTCTGAAATAACCAAGAGAAACATATTGGTTGCTGATGATAGACTCGGAAGCAATGGGATGGTGCCACCTCTTGTATCCCCTTTAAGTAATAGAATGATTATTCCTCAGGTGGCAAGGGGTACTGATGGAACTTCCTCAGTTGACTCTAGTAATGCCAATGAAGGTGCAACTTTGTCTGGGAGAGTTTTCTCCCCTTCTGCTATTCCTGGCATGCAATGGAGACCTGGAAGCCCCTTCCAGAATCAAAATGACGTGGTACACTTTTTCTCTTGAATTTACTTTTGCTATTCCAACTGCCACCTTGCCTTTTGTTTATTTATTGTACTTGAAGTGTGAACTGTTAGTTACTTTTCTTCTCGAATTATAATGTATGTCATTCATTAATGATCTAACTTGGAATTTGTTCGTAATGCTATATTGGTTGAATTTGCAGCTTGTATATAATTCCAAACTGAAGATAGATGTGTGTAATGCTATCAATAGACCTTAAAAAACTAACCTACCCTTGCATGCAACCTTACCCTTGCATATTGAAAGAGGCTGTTTCTGGATTTGAATCCATGACCAACGGGTCACGTAGGCTTAACTTTACTGTTGTGTCAGGCTTGCCTTCAATGTTATTAATAGACAATATCGGATAAAATAATAATGTAAAATTAGATTGTTATACTATTGGTTGTTGTTCATTTAGTTACTTAGTACAGGACATCAAATTCTTCAATTGACATCTAACTAAAAACTTAAGCCGTGTATGCATTTGGTTTCCAGAATCCATTATTTTATTAAACTGAGTCCTACATAACAGTTACTTAAATTGCTTGCTATGCTCAGTTCTATTGTATTTTATTTGTTGTACTTCCTAAGTGATACAAACTTGATCAGAAGGGATGAAAAGAAAGAATGATGGAACACTTTATGAAAAAGAGAATGATAAAGTCCTCAGGTCATTTGGGAGTTCTAGCAACTTCACGAAATTAATACCCTTCTGCCCCTGCCCTTAGTATTTTTACTCTTCTCATTTCTGTTCTTCAACTAACTTACTGGTGTTTCAGTTATTCTGGTACAAAGCCCAGGGTTTGATCTGCTGCTGCCCTCATATTTCTCCTAACATAGTCCCATCTCTTTATAGAGGATTTCCTATCATTATCATATTTAATCATGTTTTATGATAAATTTTCACCTAGTTGACAAGACAATCTAAACCATATATATGGTGATGTATATGAAATGTGTTTTAAGGTATGTATAGAGAATTCAATGATATGTATGGGATTTGCAGAAGACTAGAACAAGTGTATACTCTTCAAAATGAATTATGCATTCAATAATTGTTTGACTTATCATTTCATTAATCATATAGTTGTGTGTGGTTCATCACAGGTGATGATTGTAGGTTGAACTTGATTTTTTTGTAAGTTTTATGACAAATACCTTTAACTAAATTTTTACCACCTTCGCTTGTCATTTTCCTTTTTCTTTTGATACATTTCTCGATGTTTTATTGTTCTCTTGCTTTTTTCTTTTCTATCTTATTAAATTATTTGATTATCAAAGATTAGAAAAACCTTTTATTCTTGTTTTAATGACTTTGGTGATCTTCCATGCATTTGAGGTCAGCGCATCTGCTAATTTATATATGAAATTATTTTGTGGATGAGTATGTATATAGGCCTATTCAATTGAAAAATGTTACTTGGGTGCACATACAGACCTATGCTGGGGAGATGCTGGCTTTTTGCATCAGTTTTGAGTCTCGTACATATAGATCACCTAATGTATCTAGGTTTCTTTTTTCCTTTTGTTACTGATAGTTGAATGAAAGTATTTAGTTCAAAAATTGTGATGCTATATATTTTTAGTTACACAGAAATGCATTGTTATGGCATACAAAATTGGAGTAGAAAGCATAACATTCGTATTAGTACATGTGATAATCACCTGGGAGTAAGGATTTCATGGGATGGGACATAGGCTGTGTAGTTTGTTATTTTGTTTATACCTCTGAAGGGACTTATTTATTTTGCACTTCAGGGTCATGTTCGTGCAAGAACTGAAATAGTTCCTGATCAGAGGGAAAGATATTTACAGAAGTTCCAGCAAGTGCAACAACAAGGGCAAAGTGCCCTTCTTAATATTCCATCTTATGCTGGAGGAAGTCACAAGCAGTTTTCTGTTCAGCAACAGAATCCTCTCTTACAGCAGGTATCATTTTTGTACGTGTTTTTTTCTCTCTCTTACACAGAATTTAAGGATTGAAGATTGATTATTGGCCAAAAGATTGATGATTCATTGCATATTCGAAAAATAAAATTTTATCTAGCCTTCCTTAGTGCCTGATTTAAAAGGTAGATATGCTGAGCCTTTTGCATTTGCTGGAATCCTTGAGTTATCTAATTTAAATATGCAAGTTCGTGTATTCCCTCTGGTGTATTGTAGTCATTGTTTTTGCTTGGGCTGTGTAAAATAAGATGAAATAGGGTTTTGGGATTAATCTCCCTTGTGTAAACCCTACACAAAGGACAGTTTATTTATATTGATAATGGGCCAAATCCCAGAAATACATAATGGGCTGAGCCCA
>Ga0099822_1009996_pt1 | contig 11840 bp, 4 predicted proteins | sample CowpeawhiteBW_FD_76839 | JGI IMG/M metagenome (GOLD analysis project Ga0099822, IMG submission 76839) | Root nodule microbial communities of legume samples collected from California USA - Cow pea white BW | ecosystem: Host-associated > Plants > Roots > Nodule | place: USA: California | collected... | reverse complement strand
TATTTAATTTTCTTCCCCAGCTTTCCACGTCATTAAAAATTAATCTCCACGTGTTCCAAATTTAATTCACAGACCAACCAGTATCAGTCAACGTTAACCTTTCTAACGGCGTCAACTTAAATGCACTCAATTGGTGCACTTAAACTAATTTGAGTACGTAATTGACACTTTTTTAAAATCGGGTACCAATTAGAAACTCCAGCACCAAACTGGGTACTATACGACTAATTTACAATAATATGATACGTGACACACGTAACATTATACGAATACGGGATTAATATCAATTTAACAAAAATGACTACATTAAATATTTTTAAGAAATTAAAAAACTAAATTGATCAAATAAAAAAATTAAGAATCTTCTTAAAAATTCAAGAGGACAAAATTAGATATTAAACCCATATTTTAAAAAGAGGACACAAAATGATAGGAACTATTGGGTGAGTGCGAGAAATACCCATAACACTGGTTTTTTTCTCATAATTTGCTCCCAAAACACTCTTGGGCATGATTCATTCTCTTAGTAAGAATCAATGGTCTTTTTCTTTTCCCTTTTATTGTTCACAGTTTCAAGATTTTGAGAAAAAATGAACAAGACCAACTTCGCCAGACTCTTTCATTCCACTAATCACTTGCAACGCAAAGCTCACACCTTTTGGGAATCCGTCAGTCCCATGAACTGCACCTTGTCTAGTTCAACATCAGTTTTTCACAATTTTTTTTTTCTAACGTCCTTTTGCTTGCAGAGATGCAACGATCACTCGAGAAGATTCGGAAGACTTCGTGCCAAACAAACACTGCTCCGCGATGTCAATGCTTACGCGCAATTCATGTTTCAGGTTAGTGTTGCTCAGTACATTTAGGTGTGTTTTCAAGTTCTCATCAAAACACTATTCACGGAAAAAAATTGATTTTTATTGGGTATATGTTAAGGTTCAAACAAAAGTAATTAAGGGGCAACTATATTTTTCACCATTAACTACGTTTAGAGAGACTTTTCCACTGAGATTGAGAAAAAAAGAATGAAATCAATTTCTCCACAAAGTAAAATTAGCCTACACATGAGCTATTTGTAGAAGTTATTTCCTGTTGACTTCTCCAAAATCTAATTTTAACTTATTTATAGAGTAATTTTAGCATGAGGAGAAGATGGTTTATTTTTTCCTTCTTTTTCCTTGAAGTGCTTGCGGGAAAGTTTCCTCCAAACATGCTCATTGTTCTAATTGATTATTTCCATCTCTTCTTAACTTTTTTCCCACTCACAAAGTTTTTATCCATTTCGAATTCCAACACTAGCTTTCATTTTGCCATTCCCTATTCCATTTATCGAGGTATCTTTATCCACAGAAACCATACAGTCTAGGAAAAGATCATGCCAGAATTTAACTTGATCACCGCACCTTAGCTTCCTAATTTTTTTCTCAGATTTATTTTAAAGACGGAACATAGGGAAAGTTCCTTAGATGCCATAGGTGTTGTTCTCTGATTAAAATTTGAGTGTCGTCTTGGTAACCTGTGGTAGTGAGGTCCACATTTAAATTAAGAGTTAGTTTCTGAGGTGAAACTTCAATTATAATTGTGAAAAAAAAACAGCAAAAACACCTAAAGAGCTGCATCTAAGTTTTTGTCCTTTGTTTTATGTTATAACTCTGCGATGACAACATTTCCATTGTGAACAGAATTTATAGCAAACTTAATTGTGCCAATATAACTGCTTTTGCATTTGTCCAATCTGGACTATAACCTTTTATTGCCTATTTTCAGATATATGTTTTGTTAACTGTTTGTTCACTATGTTTTGTAGTGAATCCATACAGTTTTCTAGTGTTGGTAATTTTGGATAAAGTTTGTATTCATATACACCCCCCAGTATGGTGATATTGAGAATTCCTTAGTATCATTATTTTTATGGTTCTTTTTAATAATGAACTCTTTTGGCCCTAGTTTTAGATGATTCCCTTATATGCTCTCTTTCCTGATTTTGTTACTTGTAAGATGTTGCATCTAATGCTTTCTTTTCTTCCATGTCTTAGAGTTGGAAAGAAGATGTTGATGAGGATGATTCTTCTCCCAGTCAAGGCTCGTCATGGTTCAGAAAACACTCTGGAAGGCACAGGAATGGCAATCAAAGAGCAAAACATCGATTCAGAAGTAAGGACGCTTGACATAGTTATGCTGTAATAGTGTATGACTACCTTGCAATACTGTCTCTCTTGATTAGAGTTTGTTAAATAATTTCTTCTTGAAATCTTCTAACTGCATCTTGGCTAGAAAACTTTCACATCTACTTGAGCAGGATGGGTGGATTTAACTTGTAGATATTATGCTGTTTTGGTCTTAACTTTTTCATAAGCCTTCTTAAATATGTCACTTTCTATTTTTTTATTTGTAGCGCAATGAAGGTCTCAGATTCTGAATTCATATATTTTAAGGCTCTCCTCATTGAAGTTTGTTAGATTATTTCTGGCTAATCTTCTAAATGCATCTTGTCTGCAAAGCTTTCATTGCTCAAATAGGATTTGTTGGCCTAACTGGTTGAGATCATGTAGCTGTTTTGGTTTGAATAAGCTTTCTTGAATGTGCTACGCCATGTTTATTATTTTTTGTGGCAAGAAGATTCTGGTTATTATAGGGTTTGTTCAGGATTTATATTTCAAGGCTCTATTGGTTAGAGTTTGTTAGAGGGTTTCTTCTGGGAATTCTTGTAATTACATTTTGTGTTGAAACTTTTCATGCCATGTTGGGAAGGATCGGTGGACTTAACTAGTACAGATCATGTAGCTGTTTTGGTTTAACTTGCATCACAACAAGTTTTCTTAAATAAGCCACAATGTCTTTTTTTTTTTTTGTAGTGCATAGAAGATTCTGGATATTAATGGGCGTGTTCTAGATTCATGTTTCAAAAACCTTGATGTCTTTCAGGAGGTCATGAATTTTGCAAAGATGATTTTGATGTTGAGACTGGTTTTCACTCTGCTTTTGGTGGCAATAGATCTTTCTATTGGTCCTTTATAAATGAGGAAAATCCTCAGAGGAGGTCAGGAGGTTTTTATAATAACAGGAAATCTCAGAAGTGGAGACATCAAAGTGAAAATGAATATGGCAAATCAACCAAAGCAGAGTCAGATTGTTCACATTCAGATTTAGTTTCATATAGATTAGCCCTTGGATTGAGTGCTTCTGGCCCTCTGAGACTTGAAGATGTGAAAAATGCGTGAGTTCTTTTCTGCTTTCTCTTTAATGTGTTTTCTGAGTTCTTTTGCATTTTCTGTTCAATGTGATTCTAAACACCCTTATGAAAACAGGTACCGGATATCTGCTTTAAAGTGGCATCCAGATCGTCATCATGGCGTTTCTAAGGTATGGCCAGGCTCTAATGGCTGAGTAATTCTTGCTTTTTTGTTCTTTTCCTATTGAACAATTTCTGTCTTAGATGTTAAGTTGAGCTTACTAATTATTTTAGTTATTATGCATGTTGATAGGTTATAGCAGAGGAAAAGTTCAAGCATTGCAGTGCTGCTTATCAATCTTTGTGTGATAAACTGACCTTGTATTAGGGAGTAATTACTTGTTTACTCTTTTTTCATTCAAAGAGGGAGAAGTCAAACTGTAATATCAAACAGTTTACAATAACTTGTACACATTGTTCAACCAACTAAGCTAAACTCTTTTGCTACACTACACCCTTGTCGATCTTACCAATGAATAAATGCTCATATCACCAATTTAGCACTAGACCACTTCCATTCCTTTTCATCAATATATGTATGTGCTTACTGAAGGAGTGAAGTGCGATATTCTTCTCCAACATAGTTTCAATTCTTCATTCATATATGTCTTCTGATTTTCTTTCAATAAATGTAAAGAATTTAACTATGCCTTCTTTCTGGAGTTGCAAACTTTCCCTTTTAAGAAACTGGTTAGAAATTTCACTTCTCAATCATAAAATTTGCGAAAGAGACTTAGGTTTAGGAAAGAGGAACTACTGCAATTGTTTAGGACTTTAATACCATGTTAGAAAATGGACTTTAAGTCTAATTCAACCTCACAAAATCGACTTGTAAGGTGAGGTTTGCACCCTATTTATATATTATGAAATTGCCTTATCTTTAGTCGATGTGAGACTTTCAACACAACTATTTGGCAGAAATTAGCTATGCTTTCTTTTTGTGTGTGGAGTAGCCATAATCATGCCTCTTTAGGAGTAAAATTCATAAGCCAGAAACATTTTTGGCAGAAATTATGGCAATTTTACCTAAGTTAACTAACATTCTTTTTGTTGATTTTTGGTTTCTTAGAAAATCAACCAGAAAGGAGTTACATTACACATGATACATGCCATAGTTGGTCATTATCATTGTAGTTGAGTTGTCAGCACAGTCTTTTTCTACCATCTGAAAATAATACAGGTTATTTATTATTGAAAGAAACCTGTCATTTTAAGAAGAAAAATATAGAAATGTCACTTGTGGCTTAAAACAAGCCAACAGATTGCTTGAGCCATTTTAAAATATTGATTGATCTTAACAAGGATCGATAATAGGACTAGAAAGTGTCCTTGGTGAATAAATCTTTCTTGGGTGAAAATATTCTCAAAATTAGACTTTTCTCACTTGAATTGATCATTTACTGTTCTTAGGAATTAATAGGTTGAACATAAAAGAGGTTTTCACATCTCATGTGTTTTGAATTTTGATTATATCATAACAATTTAGTCAACAATTGGGTAAGAGAGAGACAAGAAACTTATCTCAATCTGCCTTCTATTCATCCTTGTAAAACTAGGATTGTATTTTACTAGATAAATTTGTTTTTTGTATAACTAAAAGTTCTAATGAATAATTTATTGAAATAAATAAATGGTAATTTAAAGTAAGTAAACATACTAAAATATATAAAATGAATCTTGAAATTATAAAAATAATTTAAATTACTGTATAAAATTAATTTTAAGTATTTTGATAATTTCTAAATAAGAAACATTGACATTTAGTTAAGAGCTAAAAGAGAAGAAATTGAATATAAACCATTTAAACGTTCGGATAAGAGTATAAAACTAAGAAAAATTTGAAAATATTTTAAAAAGTGATTTTTTCTTTGAAAATTTGAAATTAGCGAGTAAATGCGACCTTTAAAAGTGAGAAAAAAATATGAAAAATGAGACACATAATTAGAAAGCTTGATTTTAATTTATAGGAATATTAAAATAAATAGATAAATAACGGGACTTAAATTTATTTTTGGTCTTTATAATTGTGTACGTGTAACTTTACTTCCCGCCAAAACAAATAATTCTACGTTTAGTTTTTCAATTTTTAAGATTTAGTTAGTCTATGCTAATCCTTTTTTCAATTTCTAATAAAAAATTGTCAAGATCATAAATGAGGAAAATATTAGTTAATTGTTAAAAATGTTAACATTAATATTTAATAATAAATTTTAACATTATTATTAAAATAATATATTGACATTTTTAATAACAATTAGATAACATATTATACTAGATAAAATTATTTTAATTTATAAATTTAGATACCAAATGTGTATTAAAATTTTATCTCTATTAAAATTATTATGAAGATGATAGACAATAACTATAGAAATGTTGGAAAACACACAAATCAATAACAAGGTAACGTTTTGATAATTATGTTTATTTTACCTAAAAAATTATAAACATGTATAAAATACCAATTATAAGTGAATCGATTATATACTTAACTACAATAAAATATTTATATAAATATTTTACTATATTTAGGTATATAATTAATTATTTTAAAATATAATTGATTATATTTTAATGTAATTGATTTTTAATATTTTTATTTTTATTGTAGTAGGATAAATATGAAAAATAAATTTAATTAACTTAATATTTGGAATTCTATAAAAAAGTTGATTTTTATCAATTTTATTTTGAAATATCAGTTTGTTATTTTATATTTTAAGAATACTTTTTATGTTGAATTATTTTACAAATTTAGGCCATAAATTATTTCTTAAATACATTGATGCATTGTAACATCTGTTAAATTATTTACAAATTTATTTTTTATTTTTTTCTTCGCTTACTTTTCTTTGATAATAACAATCTGAATTTGTCGCAATCGCATTTGTTGCTCCCATGTCACCGTCTGTCGGAATTGCTTCATTGCTATTGAAATTTGAGCAGCACAAATCTTCACCGTCCAAAATATGTTTCACCTAAAATCATAAAACAAAATGCAAGTTTGTCAACGGTGAAAGATGGAACTCCATGACCCTACAGTTATGCCACAACCCTAGAGGATAGCATTCCTTTTCCGTTTCTCTGTAGAATCAGTATCCTGGTTCCTCGATTCACAACGTGCTTGTTTCTTCTTCTTCATCATCTTCTTCTTCCTCTGCTCTTGTTTCTTGCCTTCCGAAACCTCGTACAAATCAAGGGTTCTTCTCTAGTGTTTCAATCTCCTTATGGATTCTTCTTCTGATCACTCTCCTTCATCATCTCTTCATTCTACTGTGAGTTACTTCAACTGTTGAATTGTAACAATCAATATTGCTATTCAGTGTTTTAGTCATATCAAATATTTGGAAAATCAATCCCTCTAATGTAGAAATTACGGCATGGATAATTATCTCTGCAAACTTTTATTATTATTTTTGCATAAGTTAATTTTAGTTTATACAATTTATGCAGAAATTTATTGGTCCTGACTAGTTTTCTTATAAACTATTTCATCCTACTAATTGATTGAACTCCAGTTGCAACCTAGTGAGGGGAAGGTTTACTTATTATACACAGCTTTGTGAGATCTTTGACAAATTTCACTTACATTTATTATTAAGTTTGATGAGTTTGTTGTATGAAGGATTTGACTGGTTGGTGGTGGTAGATAAATGAGCAAGTCTACTCTTTTATATATTATATATATAGTTTCGTTTTGGATTAACTATTGATTTTATAAGAATGCCCCTTTTCTGCAGCAGATTTTCCATCAGAAACATATCTTATACTCTCTACAAATGTCATGACCTCCTAATCCTAAGAGAGTTACTATGGTTTCCAAGAAATCTAAGGGTTTTGGTACAATTGTTTTTTAGGCCAGTAGCTTTATGAGTTTAGACACAACAATGGTGAGAGAGGAAAAGAGAGTGTTCAATATTGGTACCAAAATCCTTAAATTTCAGACGGTACAATAGAGTTTCTCCTATCTTAGTCTTATTGTCATGTTCCATTGCAATGTAGGGAGATGTTCAAAACGTTAAGTTCTGTCAATGGTGTGGTGGTCCAACGAAGCCTGGAATACCTGAAGGAGAAGAAAGATTCAGAGCCATATGTACCAGCTGTGGGAAGATTGCATATCAGAATCCAAAAATGGTAAATGCTTAAAGAATCATACCACGTTTACCTTCATGCCATATAAGAAAACCACCTTGTTTTCTCCTCAAATCTCACAATGTTTCTCATGTTATTAAAGATAGTGTTGCAATTTTCTGATGGATGGTTTGATTCTATTGTTTTAGTTGTAACTATATAGAGATTGGTACCGTTTTGTGGATTACCTAACACTCTATTCAAGTTGATTTAGTATGTATAATCCTTTTGACTGAAAGTGTTTGACAGCTAGTACTTATAAGTTATGACTTGTTATTTTAAATATAATGACTTTTACTAGATTTTTAAGGTAAATTTCATGCTTGCATTGAGAAACAGAAAATTTGGTTCTATCTTGACTAAGCATTAGTTGATCTGAGGAAGCAGATTGTTATATCAGCTTTTGGACTCTGTTTATTATGTAATGCATGAATTTAGTTCTGAAGTTGATATGGTTCATAATTAATCACGTACTAATTGTTTTAAAATGGTATGAAGTACTTCTATTTTCTGCAAAAAATATTGTACTAGTTTTATACTATTCATTCTACCACTCACTACCAGGCCTCAAGAACAACTTGTGCAAGCAAACCCTCTCTGGACAAAACTTCTAATTACTGAGGATCTCCAGATTTTAAAAGACAACAAATTTGCACCAGTCCTTTATTTTTGTGAAAATACTATTATATTATAATAGCTTAAAATATTAAAACTGTGCCTTTAATTTTAAATATTAGGAGTGCTGAGGCCAAATTTTCATGATTACAACATGCAAAACTATTAAGAGGACTCTGCTCATTACTTTTTCTTCTGATCATTACATGCATTTGGATGACAAAGTAGGTAGTCGGTTGCCTCATTGAACACGATAACAAGGTCCTCCTTTGCAAGAGGAAGATTGAACCATCTTATGGCCTATGGTAAGATTGCACTTCTATTTCTACTGGTTATTTTCATTCATTCACTTACATTCTTTGGAAACCTACTCAGAATGTGGTTTAAATGAGGAAGAATTATAGTGAACCTGAAGGAAATAGGCATACTGTTATCAAAGGGAGAAGTTGGAAGGGAATTCTGTTGTATGCCACAGAAAAATACAAAATGATAGAGAAGAGTAGAGTGAGACAACAAGTAATTAAGAATTAGGTTAAATATGTTTAGTCTCTAAACTTGGATGCAAAATCAGAATTTGTCCCTGTCTTAAATTTTGATACATTTTGATATCTAAACTTTAAAAATGAATTAATATAATCATTTTAATCCAATGACATTCACCTTTTTCTACTTAGATGAATTTCCATTTATCTCTTTCCTTCAGTTCAGTCTTGTAATTCGTTGTATATTCTTGATCAGCACTGGAATGTCACTGATATTGCTAATTATTGTGAAATATTACAGTACAAACACTTTTCTGCATGAACATATCATGTTTTGGTACCATACCACGTTCTTTTATCTGAAACCTATAAAAACAAAAATGCTAATGATGTTGTGTTATGTCGATTTCACGTTTTGGTGTGAAGGACACTTCCTGCTGGTTATCTGGAAATGGGAGAGTCAGCTAGGGAAGGTGCCATCAGGGAAACGAGGGAAGAAGCCAATGCTGAGGTGGAAGTGATTTCTCCCTTTGCTCAGTTAGATATTCCTTTAATTGGCCAGGTAACCAAGAATCAGCATTTATTTATTATTTCACTCCTTTTACTTGATCTTCTAATGTAGCTACAAATTTTTAGTCATGATTATGGCATGTTTGAGGCAGACTTATATAATCTTCTTAGCAAGGTTGAAGAACCCACATTTTTCACCTGGCCCAGAATCATCAGAATGCCAGCTTTTCCCTCTCAATGAAATACCTTTCAACTCTCTATCCTTTTCCTCAATGGTGGTCACTTTAAATTTGGTATGGTTCAGATGCTTTAACATTTTTTTAAGCTTCAGAGGTCTTCATTTTTTGCCTAGTAATAAAGTATCTTATGGCGTTTTCTCATGGTTGCAGTATGTTGAAGATAAAAAAGCAGGAGGAAAGCCTAAATTCCATTATGGTACCATTAACAAAAGGTATTTGTGTTTTCTGTGTAAAATATCTATCAGTTTATCTATAATATGTGAAAGCTGAAGCACCAACTATGGTATTAACATTTTAGTTACTTTATTAACATTAGTATTACTAGATCAGAGTTTTGTCATGTGTGTCATCTTTTTCTAATTTTTGTTAGGCCTGGTACCAGTGCTTCTGATATTCATGCGTATACTCTGGATCATCACATGCAGTCATGATTCGTTAGGATCTGGTGAGTTTTCTCCTGCAGATACCATTAAACAAAATTAATATTAACAAAATAATAAAAATAATTATTGACTTTTTATCATGATTGCTTCTGCTCATAAACTTCACATCTTGCAGCTCAAAGCGATTCAAATATATGATGAAGCTGTGGATTCAGGAACTCCTCATTATACAAGTCTTTCGTTGCTAGATCCTGCATTCCAGATATTGAAATACGAAAAATTCAAACATTGATGAAACTATTGGAAGATTAATGATAACAATCCCTGCTATTATATCAAGATTCCAGTTGTTAATTATCAAAAGGAATTTTTTTTTTCATTTGAATCCCAATTCTTTGTTCAGTCGGAACACCAATTTTTTCAGCTAGGTTTTCTAATATTTTGTTCTTTTATTCTATAAAATGAACAATTCTTTGATTATAAATGTAAATTTCTGAAATATAAATTTAATGTTTAATTTAAATACATTTAAATATAATTGATATAAATATTTTCTAAATATATTAATAAAAACATTAAAATTAAAAAATAAATATATAATCCAACTGTTAATAAAGATGATGTTAAAATTTCAATTTTTTAAAGGAATATTATTTAATTCAAATTTAAAAGATTAATTATTCCAACAAATTACATGATTATTTATTATTTTCAAAGCAAATTCGCTTTTTAATTGGACATATATTAAGAAAACAAGACATTTAATTCAAAAAAAATAATAAAAAAACAAATGCAATTGACAAACCCAATTCAGAATGAATATCTGGAAACCCAAATTCTGGTTGATTTTCCAGCCCTGTGGAACAAAACTGGGCCCATAATTCTCTTAAAATAAAAAATATACTACTTTTGTAAACAATCGGACAAGGCTACTACCAAAATTTGAAGAAAAAAAAATCTCAAAATAAAATGAGGAATAATCCCACATAGTTCTAAAACAAATGCTATCCTCTCACAAATATAATGTATTCAAATTTCAACAAATAAGAATCATCGGTACATGAGAAAAAAGAAAACAAAATAAAGTGAAATCGTTTCCTGAGACTAAATTAACGTGTAATTCCATGTAAACTTAAAAATTCTTTATAAAAACGAAAAGTCATTGATGATTCAATTGGTTATGTACCTTAATAATAGAGTAAAATCCGTTTTCCATCTAAGAAAAACGAAACGAAATTGAAAACTCTTTTTCTCCAAAGAAAAAAAAATCAAACATGTGAAGAAAACCATCAGAAGAAGAGGATCATTGCATCAGGAAATCTCAGACGACCGTCGTGAGAAATTTTAAATCCGAATTCATCATATGGTTTTCAAGAGAAAGAAGTGGATTCAAAACTTTGAAAAGAAGAAACAGCAACATACGCTAAAGAACAAAACAAAAACCAAAGCCGCACATCATATTTTCAAGATTGGAATGAAAGAGAAAAGTATGAAGAACGATTCACCATGGAGGGATTTAAAGGGGAGGGATTAGGGTTGGGAGGGAAACGGGAATACATAGGGTTCCTATTAACCATTATGCCCCTCGTCTTTTTAGTAAAGCCCAACTACAGTTTGGGCTGTCAGTGTTCTTATGGCCCTTGATTTTTACCCTTTCGTTCTCCTTTTTATTATGGGGTCTTTCTTCCTACACCTCCAAGCATTTCTTCTGCAACTTCAAAAAATCTTTAAATTTTCAAAATACCCTTTGATTATTTAAAGAAACTTACGGACATCACACCCCAAAAATACTTCCGGATGTCGACTTCCGGAAGTCAAAATATATGACTTCCGAAAGTCAAAATCATCACCGTAAGTCGACTTCCATAAGTCAAAAATCAACACCGGAAATCGACTTCCGGAAATCAAAAATCATTACTGGAAATCGACTTCCGGAAGTCAGAAATCATCAGCAAAAGTCGACTTCCGGAAGTCAAAAATCATCACCGAAAATCGACTTCCGGAAATCAAAACACATTACGGAAGTCGACTTCCATATATAAAAAAAATTATATATTTTAATTTATTTTATTTCTTAAAACAAGTATTAAAAATTATAAAACATATAAATTTAAAAAAAATTATTTTAAAAAATAAAAAAAAATAAATAATAAAAATACTAAATAAAAAATTGAAAAATAAAATTAAAAAACAACTTAAATTCAAACAATAAAACTTTAAATTTAAAAAAATGAAAAAACCAGAAGTC
>Ga0099822_1009995_pt1 | contig 11841 bp, 4 predicted proteins | sample CowpeawhiteBW_FD_76839 | JGI IMG/M metagenome (GOLD analysis project Ga0099822, IMG submission 76839) | Root nodule microbial communities of legume samples collected from California USA - Cow pea white BW | ecosystem: Host-associated > Plants > Roots > Nodule | place: USA: California | collected... | reverse complement strand
TGTTCTTCATTAATGATTGAATTATATGATAGAAAGTACCAAGTTGCAAAGTTGTATGTGCCGTGTTTGCAAAGCTGGGATTGAGTTGTTTGGCATTAACTTAAACTGAAATTTGCTTATACAAGTATATTTGATGTAGAACTATATTGCAACCTCCTTTTTAACTGTCAAGAGTACTCTAATTTGTTTGAGGCATCTCTACCGGGGTTTGATGATGGGGAGATTTCAGAAGATGCTCCTATTGATTTGGAGGGTTTAGATGCTTCTGCAGCACATGTTGCCAAACAAATTATACGACCTCTCATCCATAATTAATGCTTCTGTTTTTTTTTTTTTATGTACTTGCTTGCACTTTGGTTATGCTCCATGCCTAAAGTACTCTAATTCAGACTTGTTATTGATGTTGCAGTAGTGTCTTGATGACTTGCAGAGAGCAAAATGTCATTTATATATATTGTAGGGTTGTTTGTTTTGTGATCAGTTATATTATATATTGCAGGGTTGTTTTTGTTGTGATAATTTTGTTGAAATCTGATTTTGGACTGAAAATGTAACATATGGAAAAAAGCCCGTGGGTCAGCCCGTCAGCCCACCAGTCCGCGGGCCGGGTTCAAAAGTGTAACCCGTTTCACCCTTACGGGTCAGCCCGGCCCGACCCGTATAAATCAGGCCAAAATCGGGTCGGGTCAAAATGGGCCGGACTGTCCCGTTTTGACATCCCTACATTTGTCTCATCACATTTTTCTCTTACATATGTTAATTACTTTTTCTTCCCCTTTGACATGTTTTTACTAACTCTCTTCAACCATTTATGGTCACGTGGCAGTCACACTTTTCATAACTGACCACGTTTTCGTGTATCAAACTTTCTTTTTGATAAAATGTTAGAGAGATGTGAAATACCGAGAGGGTATGATCGTTTTTATGTCTATATAAGTCCTAATGTTAGATGTTCTGAATTGGGCCTCCAATAATAAAATGAAAAATTAAAGCTGGTGGCTATCCCGTCAGCCCGTCAACCGACCCTCTTATGGGTCGGGTTGTAAGTTTCAACCCGTTTTCACTTACCGGGTCAGTCCGGCCCTGGCCGGTCCGTTTTATGCGAGCCAAAATTGGGTTGGCCAAAACGGGCCGTTGCCACCCCTGCTAAATTTAATTAAACCTTTAAATTTTAACTTGATTTAGTTTTTTTTTGGGTGAACTAATTGGAAGTCCATATTTTGCTCTCTGCAGTTACAGTTACAATCTAGTTAATAGTTGCTCCATCTCCAACTGTATTGACAGTTTGGTGGTTCAAATGAAAGTGAGGGTTGTGTGCAGGAAAATTTATGACTACATACGCTATGATCTCAAAGAAATCGCTTTCCCCTCTTCATTGCCGGACCCTCCTCACATGAAAAAGCGTCGCAAATTGACCAGGGATGAGCGTATCTGGGTATGGGTTTAGGGTTTACTTTCCTTCTAATTTTTACCCCTTAACTCAATCAGAAATAGCTTATTGTGGTTGACATACATGGTTTTGGGTTTTATTGTTCATGTTGTTTGTGGATTAGTTAATTGCCTGAGTTAGTAATTTAGATTGTACTGATACATTCAATGTCCAGGTTTTGAAGAGAGCTTCCAGGCTTTATGCCGCAAGCTGGGTTCGTGACATTGGTCCTGACCTTCGGCCTGATGATTATAAGAAGGATGACATGACTGCTGAAACAGATGATGAAAAGAGAACAGCTAAAGGAAAAGAACCCTCAACACTTGAGGATCTCGGTACCATCTTTTCTCTAGTTTAAAATCAGTATGCTTGTTGGAATTGATGTCAAAATTAGGATTGTTACGATTGATGTACAACGGTTCTTATTGCTGTGGATTTATTGAACATTAGTTATTCTGGGTACCTATACTCTTTTGGTGTATCTAACTCAATTGAGCAAGCTTGAATTGTTGTAAACTCCCTCATATGTTTTCAATTCCTACTGATAAAAAATACCGTGTGTTCATTTAGTTATGTGAACTACTTAATCAAACTATAGTGTATTAATGGTTTACATCAAGAGAAAGCAACGAGGATGCTGCTGAATATCAATTCAGCAGTGCTTGCGGCAAAAAAAAAAAAAACTTATGATTAACTCGTACAATTAATCGAAGGTTTTCACCAACTAGAGTGCAACCCAAATTGAGTAGAACTCTTTGTCCCTGCTATATTTTCTGTTCTAAACCTCTGTTTTCAGAGTTTTATGCTATAACCTCCCTCTCCTTTCTTTTTTGGTTTAAGTTTTCCTACCATTTTTTTCTAGTCAAATTTTCCCTCCATTGCTTTGAATAATGAGTTTTTGAAGGTAATTTTTCATTATTTTGACCAAGCACGTGGAAAATTACAGCTGTAGCTGCTAGAGGGGGGATGGAGACCCTCAGACCTGCTTTGCAGCGTGTGTACATGACCAGAGCATCTGCATACAGAGATGCTCTTAAAAGTTTCATAGAAGGGTACCAAGAGGGTGTTCAGCAAGTGATGGAGAAGAAGGAAGATTCCAAAACGCAAGAAGATGCTGATCTACCCCCCAAAAAACCAACTTGAACTTTCTTGTAGGAAGGGTGATGCTTCTTTTCTGATAGATCCACCAGTAGTTTGGACTATGGCATGAAGTTTGACAGAAATTAGTGCCAGTCCTCTTGATTAAATGGTTTTAATGTACATTTGACTAAACATAAAGAGTTGAATATTCCAAAATGGATGTAGTAGTTCTGAATTTTGTTTTTGCAAATTTTGTTGAGATTTTTGATTTTAGGTGCTTACTAGTGATGTTAAAGGTATATTTGCTCTCCAAAGGTATCTTTAACAGCTAGCTATAGTTAATGATGTATTATCTATTATCATTTATATGTGCGCCCCTAAAGATACACATGAAGTTATGGTTTCAATTTACTATTCAAGTAATCGCATCAAGTTATGCTTTCTTTCTTTCCGTGCTTGATCCTATTATGTGAAAGATTTTAAGTATGGATGGGGTGGTGGCGAGTCCTTTAATTTGATCCTCCCATTCCTGCTTATGGATGCATTGAATACAATCACTGTATGCATTTAACACATTTCAAGGTCACTATTGCATGTTTGTTTTATTCACTTCGAGATACGTAAATTCACCTGCTAATAGATGGTATAAAGAAATCTTCATATATGATTGATTCTGGGTTGGGTTGTACGGATCTTTGTCTAATACTGTTTACTGGAGATCTTTTTATCATTCTTCCTAGGTAGAATTACTTTGGCATTCTACGATACTGCTGGCTATGCAGGTGGGCTGAATTATCAGCTGAAGCTTGAGCTAGCGCTTCTACCTCGGTTTGTCATTTTTTATTTAGAAATATGTATGTGGCAGACAATTTGGGCCATGAGATGCCAGGTTGAATAGTTTTGGCTTCGTTGTGGAGAATGAGATGACTGAAAAGACTTGCATAATGAGAGACGAGACATAAAATTAGGTCCCCACAAAATATTATTGATTCCATCTTTTGGGTGATAAGCCTGGTATATAGGTCTATTTCTTTATGAAGATTGCATCTACAGTCTTGGTCTGAATTATGGAGGAATAGTTCTTACTATTTCAGGTAAGAGTTGTATGCCTAACGTTATGGGTAGGGATTGTATTTTCAGTCTTCCCTCATGGTCATAGTTTGCGGGGAATCTTTTATATCACAAGTTTTGAATCACTATTACTATAACATTAAAGAGCATGATCTGCAAGATTTTCATAAATTTTAGCTTTACTATTCTGCAGTGAGAATCAATTAGTCAGGATGAGCTTGATGGGCTTTCCATGTGAATGGATGCAGGAAAGAGCATTGCTTTTGTGATTAATCTGTTTAATTTTGTTTCTGGTAGTTCATATGCTGAAACGTGAGGTTTAGGTTACCGAGATGCAAAGGGAGATTTAGTTGGCGTTGATGCTAATATGAAGACGTGCTTTATTCTTCAAGAAATAGAGTTCTCGTTTGTGTTCTTTATTCTAGAGCTCACCTAAAGGAGGTACAGTGTGAGATTCATCCACCTCTCAAAGTAATGCCAAGTGATGTGGCATAAAAGATACACACTCATATAGTATTGCTCTCTTATTTTTCTCTTTAATGTCATCTGTACTGTATTACTATCTATGCATAACTGTATCACTCCTGCAGGTCAAAGCCTTTCATTTCTTTGATAGGCCATTATGTGTAGGCCAATGATAAACACCACGATCCGAGGACCCTCCCACTTGCAGAGCCAGTGTGAGCCACTGAGAAAGAGATTGGACGCCTTCTCTTGCAGGAGTTCAATGGGTCTCTTGTGTAAATCATTATGGGCCCCTGATAATCGCATGACACACTATTTGATTACTCTTAAAGGTATTCTGCACTCCTGTCGTTCTTTAGCACAATTATTTTGCATTAACTTGGATGGAACTCGTATCAATCGTATTGATTGAACGCTAAAAGCTTTGTTGAAGCCACTGTTTAGGCACAGTGATCAGTTCATGCTCTTCTCTCTTCCCCTAGGTTCTCAAAAAATTTGATTATTCTGTTGCTTCTTCCTCGGTAAGATCCAAGGGCAGGGACTTGTACTCGAGTTTTGGTAATTAAGTGTGCTGGATCATTGAATAAAAGCATTTCACTGAGGAGTCACATTCTCGTTTCCTCAGCACCTGCTCGTCGTCTATACAGGCAGTTAATTGTACGACAGCTAAAACTTCAGTCAGTGAAACTGTCTTTCTTCACCTGAAAATACCTCTGTTGTACCAGAAGTTTGGAATTTTTTTCACCTTGGATCCACGTCACCTTAATGAATAAAAAAACATTAGAAATGGCGTGTAGGTGCGGAAAAGCTATAAACTTGAAGAAAGAGGTTTAGTGGTGGAAATCAGTCAACTCCAGTGAACCAAAACTATTTCACTCATTGTGCCTTACCCAATAATCAGTTAATAAGCCAACAAAGAAAACCTGAGTTTGCCATGCGTCGATAGCGTTGAACTAGGCTTTAGAAGGTATTTGTAAGTTGTGAATTACACAATTAAGAATTTATAGCTGATATAAACAGCATTCAATTGAGCCGTACTGCATTGCCCGAGTGACATCCTGTTTTTTACTTGCTTGCTCGTTAAGGATATCCTTGTCTCCCTTTTAGTTCATGGTCTATATTCTCCATTTTCCCATGTTTGTTTAAACATTTTACCCTAGTTACGTTGTGAACGTTTTTCTCTTCCCTTTTTATTTCATTGCGTGTTGTTTATAGTTTGCAAAAACTTACATCTGCACACAACAGACCATAAAAAACAGGTCTGGCCACAACCGGGGGTGGGGGTGGGGGGGACCATGGTCTGTTGACGTGCCCAAATTTATTTGTCTTCAGCTTCCCCAAATAAATGCATCATCAGATATTTCTACCTGAAAATTTGCATGGAAACAAAATTTGAAATATCCCTTGGAATGATGATCATTCCTGTAGGCTCTAGCAGCTAATCTATATCTGCACACATAACATGGATATGGATTTTCTAAAATAAGTAATATTAGTTGTTGATGATACAGTCATAATTTGTTATGTATGGTTGAAATTACACACCTTGTGGGATGAGGGGTTTTCTTGTATGTTTGAGATTACTTATTTTACCAACATGCTTAGTTCTAAGATAGCGGGATCCATATAATATACGCCGAGTTGAGATGTGAGTACCACCACCACTAAGAGGTGGAAGCATATAGCATGTGGTTTTGTGTTGCTTAATTAGAGGAGTGGCTGTGTTATCTATCAAGTCAAGTCAAGTCCACCCACCCACCCATCATACCCACCAATGCCAAATTGCAGCACACCATCTGTGACACCATACCTTACCTCCCACGTATATTATGATGAGCCCTTGTGAAAATCTTGAGGCAGAATCCCAACAGTAGCAGATTGATTCCTCATTTCTGATTTCCAATGACCTAAAATTCTCCATTTAGCACTGGGATGACGTCACCCAGCTCTCTCAGTGGGCCCATCAAAACCTCTCCATACCTTACCTTCTGAATCTGCCCTCTGGCTGCAGTCTCTTTTCTTTTCCCATCACTACTCTCCACCTTCGGGTTTACTCATTGCTACTCTTCTGGTGTGAAAGTTTGGTAAGAAAATCAGGGATTCGTTTCTTTTTCTCCCTTCTAGTTTTTCTATCATTTTTCTTTCTGCTCCTCCCCTCTTCATTTCCCTTTCCCTTTCCCTTTTAGGCAGGGTTTGAGGGGAACCTGACAAGTGGGTTAATTTTATCAATTATGAGATGTCGCATCCACCTATCGTTGTCCTTGGTGATTTCTCTTCTGGTTGACATCCTGTTGCAATCACGCATCGACACATTATGTTAATTCCTACTTTTTTTTCCACTGCAGCTGAAAACATTTAAATAGTTATGACACATACCCCATAAAAAGTAAGACGTGCCATTGATTTTATGAAGAAAAAAAAGAGGAATGTAAGGAAAAGAAAGGTATTGATCAGTTTATGTAAAAAAATTTAGTAGATTCAAAACATTTATCGGTGATTTTCATTATCATGTGCATGTTTTATTTTTCCTGCACGTATTGAGTGTATGCTTGTGTAAAGTGTATATAATATATTTCGACTGTTTCTCCTGAGGACTCCGAAGTTAGCGACTCAATTAATACATTTTTAATGGTTAGATTAGTGCCATTAAAAAGGAGGTATCAAGGTTTTGGTAGAAACTTTCTGTACGTGAAAAGTTATGAATAAAATTGTTTAAAGAATCAACAGAACATTTTTTTCCGGATACCAAAATATGTGCGAAGCAGGTAATCCCATAAATTCAGGATTGTGCAGTGGGATAAACTACTCCAGTGTGACTCGAAGAGACACTAATTGATTAGAACAGCTTTGTCACAATGGAAAAGCTAACATGGTTGGTTGACTTCCATGTGTCGCAGATTTATCGAGTTTGCTTGAAGAAGAGAGTTTTGGATCAACTTCTCAAACATATATATGTCGGAAAGACAATCCACGGCATTCGTTATGTTTAATGATGAAACGTAATTAAAAGGTTTTCTTTCGCAGAGATTTAATTATAATCCGTTCTTCCCATGCTTCGAACTTCCAATTGTATGGCTAATGGTTGGTAGACCACACCACCAAATACACATCAAACAAAGTGGGCCAAAAAACAAATGTGATTATACCCAATAAACTGTCGTCCACGGTTAATCTATTTGCACTCGTTGGCCTCCACCACTTAATAGTAGAGAGAGAACTGTGTTTCCAATTAAATAGAGAATGAAGCTAGCTCTGTCGGGGTAAAAGGAAACCAACAGTAGTTTTCCATTCGTATTAATCCAAGATGCTGAATCAATTAAATGAACGAAGACAATCTTGACTTCATCAAACCTCACATGACTCAAATTAAGTCTACTCAATTCAAGTTATATTTAGTTCTGGTTTATAATAAAATATGTAGAGCTTTCCCCTTGGGCCTTTTTAATATTATATTACGGGTGTAACTTTTATGCATCGTCAGTGTAAGAATCTGGCACTGTCAATCAATAAAAGGTCAAATTAACATGAATTTATGAGGCCATTATTGTAAAAATTAGAAAAAAAAAACTTTAATTTGGTGACATTTGAAGTCTGCGAATGTATATTGTATATATAATAGTAAGAGGCAAAGTTGATGGAAAAGATGTCCGACGATCCATCTGGCATTCACAGCTTGGTTTATAATAAAATAAATATGCTGGAGTGAGAGGGAACATGAAGATCCGGTAAAACGAATAAAAAGGCATTTCCATTTGCATGCATCTCCCTAATTCAAGACAAGAAAGATCGTCTATAATCTTGAACGTCAACCTAAATATACTTATAATAAAGAGGGGTTGATGTTAATGTAAAACTAATTAAGGGCACACCTTAACCCTGAAGCTGGGAAGGGAAGAGAGAGAATCTAATATCTAAGATCTAATACATAGATTGTAATTGTATTACGGTTGTTGACGTAGCATGTGATGGTGAGGGTTTGAGGAAGAAGAAGAAGAAGAAGAAGAAAAAGAGGTTTGAGGGTGTAAGTGGTGGTGGTGAGAAAGTGTTGTTGTTGTTGTTGTTGTTGTTGAAGAGAGAGTGTAAGAGCATTGGGAATCCTTATCAGGTTGGCATTCCATGTTCACCCCAAACAGCCTCAGCACCCTGCCACCTGAACTGTTCCCTCCCGGTGTCGTTTGGTTCTGTCCTTGGGACCCTCCACCTGTAAGTAAAAAACATTACAACACGTGCAAATGCCCGCGCTTTAATCATACACATTTCATGTTCCAATCAATTCTTTTAACCATATACTACAATACCATATTCAAATTCCGCCCCACCAACCCAACAAAAACATCTTCCTATGTTAAAAATCTCATTCCTATATTTTTCACCACCTTTACTTCAACCACAACCCGAGCGTGCTCCTCACGCGGCATACGTTGCACTCCCACACACCCTCTTCTCCACGCAATCTCACTTAATTCCTAACCCACATTTCTTCCAATCAATGAATCAACAGTGTTTGTTTGTTACTTCTACCACTCCATTATTTTTAATTGGAATCCAAAAGTAAACGAAATAGTGTGTAATAAATAAACATACAGAAGATAACGTACCTGGAGGTGCATGAAGGGAGTGAGGTTGGTATGGGAAAGGGAGGTGATGCGCAGGATAAGGGTGCGCAGAGTAGAAGGAGGGTGTGGCGGTGGTGGTAACGTGAGCGGGGGGGTTGGGTTGGCGGCGGGTGGAGGTGATGAAGAAGCGTTGAGGATGGGTGCGGTGTCTGTGGAAGAAAACGACGTCGCCAGCGTGGAGCCGTTTGTCCTTGACGTAACGGCTCCATCCTTTGGTCAAAACGTAACTCTGGCTACTGTTCCAATAAGAGTAACGGAAACGCCAGCACTTCCCGGACTCGTCCTCGAAACTCAGTAACACGCCCTTCGCGCTGTCACCGCACGACGACGACGACGACGACTCCAGCGGGAAGTGCTTCTCCGCGTGCTGTTTCGGGATCACCAACCGGTTCAGCTTCCCCACGTCGCTTGGCGTCAACGGCTTCTCGAACATCGCTTCCTTCTCCTCCTCTTCCGCCGCCGCCTCACCACCACCCTTCTCCATCACCTCCTCTTCCTCCTCCTCCACCTCCTCCTGGTTGTCGTTCAGGTTGAAACGAGGGGTGTGAGAGTTTCCCAGCCACGTGGCCGCCTGTTGTTGCTCGGTACAGTATAGTCTGGCTTCTGGTGAGTAGTGGTTTATCGACATTGAAAGGTTCTGTAAAGAGAGAGAGAAAGAAGGAAGAAGAAGAGAAGATAAGAGAAGGGGCGTGTGATGATGATAATGATTATGGGTTCATTTGATGTGGAAGCTGGGGGAATCACTGCCTGTTTGATGGACCTAGCAAAGATATGACAATGAGAGAGAGAGAGAGAGAGAGAGAGAGTGTGTGTGTGTTTGAGAAAGAGAGAGAGAGAGAGAGACCGAGTACGAGAGTACTTTAAGGTTATGTAATGTGCCAAGTGCGTTACTATATGAAGAAGAAGAAAAATAATAAAAAGACAAAGTCTTTTTTTGGGTTGTTTCGAATTTCGATGCTGTTTTTCGGTTTCTTTTTAAATTAACGTTTTTTATTTTTATTTGTTTCCGTGTGAACCTGGTAGTATTATTAGGATGGTTGCTTTTTTGTGCTAAACGGAATGATAATGAAAGTGTGTGTGTGTGTGTGATGAGATCGCAGAGTTGTATTGTATGTGTTCTAAGTGAGACACGGTGAGATTTTTAAAATGAAATAATTACTGAATTGGACCGAACATGTATGTTTGTGAGGATGAGAGAGAGATTGCAGAGTACAGGTGAATAATTTGGTGTAATTAGGGACATCCCATGTTAATAATTTGGCTTACAAATCAAGTGATGGGACCCTTTCTCTCCCAACCCTCACCACTCACTCACTCACTCACTCATCATAATTTCTTTCTTTCTTTCATTCTCAACCCTATCCAATCCCACTTTAACTCTACTATTAAATGTGTTGTTTTTGGTGATATAAAATATATTTTTGTAATGTTTATTACTTACTGGAAAGTAAGCATTTAGTAATGGAGAAAATAGTGTGGAGGGAAAAACTAACGTAGAGTGGTCCACGTACGTCCTCTTCTCCACAAGTTGTGTGTTGAATCTGAATGATGGGCATGCATATGAATGTAAATGAACATAGGTCTGATTCATTTGAAGTCTTCTGAAAATGTATTATGGTGAAGATAATGAAAGAATAGTGTTGTGTCACGTGCATGACTTCATTATTGGTGTTTGGCCATTCCTGGTTTTCAAATTAAGGAAGCTATGCATCAAATTGAATGCGTCATGGAGACAGGGAAGAGAAGAAAACAGCACAAACAAACAAAGGCATGGGAAGAGTAAAATTTTATTTCCACAGATAAACTTTCTCCTCTTCTCTTCTTTTCTTTTCAGTTAGCAATTAGAGAACACACAAATCCTGCATCATATTCGTGTTTCAATCCCCACCTCGCATGTCTCTGCTACACATAATCACACACACTCTCTCTCTCTCTACTTATTATATGGTCCTATTGCTGTCTACTCATCTTTATTTTTTTTATACATATATACTTGTATATATAATAATTTCTTTACTTAGATTATGTCTTTTCTATGAGTTGAAGACAAAACCCACCTCAGTTTCCAGGTAGATTCAGACACCCTTTTTTGCCCTACAAGGTTTAACTCATTTGTTTAGTTTAAGTGTATAGAAATATGTTGGGGACACACCTATGATAAAAAAAGTTGTTGAGTGTTCTTTTTCTTTTTTATTATATTTCAGTTTTCAAATTAAATAATGCTGTTGGCGTCATCAGGGAAATATCTATGGCCAGTGTTGAGTTTTGGTTGATTATGGATTTTTTATTATTTTTTTTTTTTTTACGTTAACCTGATTAGATGTGAATGAGGCTTTATTCTATCAGAAAATAATGCACACTTGTTAATGCTCACTGTCATGTCACGAAACCTTGGATGCGACGGTCCCATAACCAGAAATGCTTGGCGAGTGCAATTAATTCACAGAAGGGACCATCAAAATTGCGGGTCCTGTAAATGATGACACATGCTTACATCGAAGTAAATAACAAATTTTAATGTTTTCTCAAAAATATTATTTCTTCAATTTTTACAAAAAATAAATAAATAAAGAGAATGAAAAGATAAAAGCATGATATATAATTCTTAGAATCATTTTGTATAAATAAAACGATCCCAAAGATGTTGGTCGGCTAATTGCTGGAATCATTGACCATGAAGAAATTATGAATCTGGGCTTGGTGAGAATCTGCCTTGTTAATGTGGTGTGTAGTATATGACTCTGCAAAACATGTCAATAGTTTTTTCTTTTTTATATATATAAATTTCAATAGTTAATTTCAGGGGAAACTGTGATACAGAAGACACCCCCACGAGATTTTTAAGGAAAGTGGGGTAGGAACAGGCACATGGAAAACAAAAGAGATAAAATATATACATTGACGTATTAATTAACAGAACTATATATAAATTACAGCAAAAAGAAAAAGAAAACTGTCATGCTTTTATGACAGTATTTCATAATAAATAATTCAGGTGGTGAGTAGTTAAAGTCTTTGTCTTTGATTTAGCAATGAATGAGGGGAGAAGCTAAACAACATTTATATATATATATATATATATATATATATATATATATATATATATATATATATATATATATATATTTTTTATATATTTAATATTTATCATATTTTATATATTTTATTATAAATTTTTTT